>WNFB01000262.1_pt1 | contig 38971 bp, 37 predicted proteins | sample 5400501 | NCBI WGS metagenome assembly WNFB01 (sample SAMN13153341, study PRJNA577476) | soil metagenome | isolation source: 200 cm saprolite under Douglas fir tree site 2 hole 1 | place: USA:California | collected 2015-04-18 | reverse complement strand
GAAACTTGCAGCCCTCGTCGAAGCCGGCCTCGACCACATCCAACTCAGTTTTCAGGGCGCACGCGAGGGCCCCGCCAACGAAATCTCCGGCACAAAATCCCACGCGCATAAGTTGCGCGTCCTTGAATGGATCAGGCAGCATCGCATCGCTCTCACGCTGAATTTTGTCATCCACCGCCGCAACATCGATCAACTCGAGGAAATGGTCGCGCTCGCGGAGTCTTCCACCGCCACGCGCATCGAATTTGCCAACGTCCAGTATTACGGCTGGGCCTTCGCCAATCGCGAAAACCTCTTGCCCACTCGCCGTCAGGTGAACGATTCCGTGGAGTTCATAAAGCGCGAGCAGGAACGATTGCAGGGGGAAATCCGTATTGAATTTGTCGTTCCCGATTACTACGCGAAGTATCCCAAGCCCTGCATGGGTGGCTGGGGCCGCAAACTCATGCTCATCACGCCCAGCGGCGACGCGCTTCCCTGCCACGCCGCGCAAGTCATCCCCGGTTTGTTATTCGAAAACGTCAAGGATTGCAGTTTGCGCGAAATCTGGGAGCACTCCGCGGCCTTCCAGAAATTCCGAGGCGAAGACTGGATGCAGGAACCGTGCCGCACCTGCGATCGCCGCGAGCAGGATTTTGGCGGTTGCCGCTGCCAGGCGCTGCTCCTCGCGGGCGATGCTTCCGCAACCGACCCCGTCTGTTCCCTGTCGCCGCTCCGCCCAAAAATCGACGCCATCCTCGCGGGAATAAACGCCGCACCGTCAGGCCAGGTCTTCGTGAAACCGTCCTGGCTCTACCGCCCGAATCCTGCTTAATTGCCTTCGGCCGTTTGCGGCTGCTTCAACTTCATCACAACTCGGAGCAAGAAGATGAGGCTCCCGAACAGCACCAAAAGGCCAAACAAGGAAAGGGTGTATGGTGCGCCAATCCGCTTCGCGACACCGCCCGCGATCAACGACCCAATCGGCTGCACGCCCATAAACATCGTCGCGTACACCGCCATCACGCGGCTCCGCAATTCGTCGGGCACTCGATTTTGAATCAGCGTATTTGTCGCCGCCATCTGCGATGTCGCGGCAAACCCCACCACGAGCAGCACCGCGGCGCACAACCAGAAAACTCTTGCTTGCGAAAAAACAAGGAGCGCCACGGCACACGTCATGGATGTCGCAGCGATCCATCGCGCCATTCCTCTGTAGTGCGTGCGCGCCGCGAATTGCAGTGCCCCAAGAACAGCGCCCACCCCGGCGAAACTCATCAACAGTCCAAGAGTGCGCGCGCCGCCTTTCAGGATGTCGTTCGCGTAAATCGGCAGGAAAACGGAATACTGCAAACCGAACAGGCTCAACACGCTCAACAACAAAAGCGCCGACCGGATGGGCAGGTCGCTCATGGCGAAATGGAAACCCTGCATAAAGCTCTTGAATGGCGAGTCCTCGCTGGGCTTCGCCTCACTACGGACATTGCGCATCATCAGCAGGGCCACAATCACTGCCGCAAAACTCAATCCATTCAGGAAGAAACACCAGCCTTCTCCGATCCGCGCGATTGCAAACCCCGCAATCGCCGGCCCTACCACCCGCGCGCCGTTGAAAATCGAGGAATTTAGTGCAATCGCGTTGGGAAGATCTTCCTTTCCGACCATCTGCACGAAAAACGCCTGCCGGATTGGCACGTCAAACGCGTTCACGATGCCCACCAGAAACGCGATGACGATCACTTGCCACTCGCGAATCATGTGCGTCAGCGTCAGCGCCGCCAGCACGAACGCCAGAATCATGGAAGCCGTCTGCGTGGCAATCACGCTGCGCTGCCGGTCGTAGCGGTCTCCGATGTACCCGCCGATCGAGGAAAGAAACAGCATCGGCACCTGGCTTGCAAATCCGAACACGCCCAGCAGCGCCGCGGATCCCGTCAGCTTGTAGACCAACCAGAGCTGCGCGGTCGTCTGCATCCACGTTCCAATCAGCGAAATGAGTTGTCCCGCGATGAATAGCTGGAAGTTGCGGTGCTGCATCGCGCGGAAGCGCGTGGAAGTCGACGGAAAGCGCGTGGACACGGCGGGGTTGACCGCTTTGCGGTCACTCTTCAAAATAATCTTCCTCCACTCGTTGGATGCGGAGAATCCGGACTAGTCACCATGCCGTGACATGCGGCCCATTGTCAACGCACCAATTCCCTCGTCTTCCGCCATTTTGTCTTGTAGGGGCCCGCCCCGGCGGGCTGCGCCCTAATCTGCTACATGTGTTGTTATGTGGAAATCTTTGGTGGGCTGGATGCGGAATGAGCAAAAAGCAATGCACCGCCATCAGTCCTGCTGAAATCGCTGTTGAACTAAAACTGAGAACGAATAGCTGACAACAGCCTTATTCATTCGGCGGGTCCGGCGCTCCCCCGACATGCAGGTGGCTCAAATCTCTCAGCGTCGCTAGATCCTCGTCGCTCATCCCGCGCGTGAAGTTTGGATCGTTCAGCCTTCGGTTGCGCGCCGATTCCGGCATATTCTGCAGCACGCGCAGCCGCTGCTGAATCGCCTGCCTGCGCTCCGGCGGCATCTGCCTCCATCTTGGCAGCACTTCATTGCGCACGTGGTCCTGCTGCAGCGGCGTCATCTTTTGCCAGACTTGCGCTCGCTCGCGCAGCTCCTGCTGCTGTTGTGGCGGAAGCTGTCTGAATCGCCTTTCATCTTGCTGAAGTTTCCGCCGTTCTTCCGGCGTGAATTCTCGCGAGCGTCCCGTCGCATTCGGCGGACGGTTCTCATTAAAATTCGGCCGCTGAACGCTCTCCCCTCTCACATTCGGAGGGCGATTCCCCCCGTCGCGCGAGTTTCCCGATCCCCGCGGTGGAGGATACGCTGTGCCAGGATTGCGTGGCGCATCGAGGTTGCGGCGAGGATCTTCAGCATTACGGCGCGGCGCCTCGGCAATCTTCCGCTCCGGCTGCGCCCGGCGCGCTTCCTGCTGTGGCTGCCGGCGCTCCTGCCGTGGTTCTTGTCTTCGCTGTTGGTTTGGTTGCTGCCTCTGCTCCTTCGGCGGCTTATTTTCCCGCCGGCTCTGCTCCCGATCCGTGCGTGGATTCTGTGCCGCGCACTGCAACGCCAATCCCGCGCTGATCACCAGCGTCAGCAGCCATCCGCCGAATTGGAGCCGCCGTTTCATCGCGCCTTACATATCCTGGCTTTGCTGATCTGCGTTGTCAGCCGGCTCCGCTTGTGACAATTCGGTCAGCGGCTCGAAGCTCGAGATCACATCGTAGTTTTCGAGCACGGGTATGTCAGCCTGGTCAATTTGAGGTGGAGCGGAATACCTGCCAATCCACACCGTCGCCAGCAGCAGCAACGAAGCCGCAAACGCCACTCGCGGTGACGGCGTAAACCATGCCCACCAGCTCTGCTTCGCCGGTTCTGCTGCCACGCGTGCTCGCACGCGCAAATCAAACGCCGCCGATGGCTCGATCATCGGCAGCTCATCCAGCAACGCATGCACCGAGCGAAACTCATTCACGCGCAACTGGCACGCCCCGCAGGTCGAGAGATGCTTCTCCATCTCCAGCCGTTCGCCTTCTTTCAGGCGCCCGTCCACGTATCCCAGAATCTTGTTTTCCATCCGGCTGCAACTCATAACTTCCTTCCTTCTCTACCCAGGGTCTACTGCCTTGCTCGCTGCGCCACGAGGGGGGCTAGTTCCACCCGCAGCGTTTCGTACGCCCGGAACAGCAGTGACTTCAGCGCGCTCTCCGAGCAATCCAAAATCTTCGAAATCTCTCCGTAGTCCAGTTCCTGGTACTTGTGCAACAGTACCGCCGCGCGTTGCTTCTCCGGCAATTTCTCAATCGCATGCCGGATCATCTTGCGCTGCACGTCCTCGACGAGGTGCTGTTCGATGTTCGGGTGCTTCTCCGCGACGTCCAGCGTTTTCTCGTCACCGTCCTCGGCATCCACCGTCACCGGCGCATCCAGTGAGATTTCCATGCGCTGATAGCGGTTGTCTCTCACCGAATTCAATGCCAGGTTTGTCGCGATCCGGAAGAGCCAGGTTGTGAACTTCGCGCTGGGCACATAATCTTCCCGCGCGCGGTACACTCGCAAAAAAACTTCCTGCGCCAGGTCTTCCGCCTGTTCCCGGTTCCGAACCATCCGGTACAGAAAATTGACAAGCGGCCTCCTGTAGCGATGGAGTAGAAGCGCGAACGACTGTTCATCGCCCGCCTTCACGTCCAGCATCAGTTGGACGTCCGACCTGGCCATAGCCGCCACACTGTATCAAACCCAAGCTGTCTCAGAAAGTTGCAACTGGAAGGAACCGCCGAAATCGCCCTAAGTTGTGTAGACCCAACGCTTTAGCCTGGACCTGTCACTCGCTTGCGAAATTGCCCAGAATTTCCCTAAAAATTAAACAAGTGCTGCATTATCAACAGACTAGCCACTCCCACAAAAACCAGCAAGGCCATCCGCCAGTTCGGCTCCCGGTTCACTTCCGGCAGCAAATCCGTCGCCGCCACATACAACGTCACCCCACCCGAAAGCGGCAGCGCATATTTCAACTGCCCCTGCAATGCGCTCGTCAGCAGCACACCGGCAATCGTCGCCGCTCCTAACAACCCTGCTGCCAGAATCGCGTTGCGCTTCCCCTGTCCGCTAGCCAGCACCACGGACGCCACCGTGAAACCCTCCGGCAGCTTGTGCAAGAACACGGCCACGAAGATCACCGCGCCAAGCCACGTGGAAACCAGAAACCCCGCCGCAATCGCCACGCCATCAAAAAACGTGTGAATCGTCAACCCCAGCAGCACCGTTGTTTGCGCGTGCTGATGGCTGAACTCTTCGTGATGGGTCTCCTCCCCAAAATGAAAATGGGGCGCAATCGTGTGCTCAAACAAATGAATGATGAAATATCCGATCAGGACGTACAGCAGCGCGCTTTCACCCGAGAGCCTCACCGACTCCGGAATCACTTCGACAAACGCCACTGCCAGCATGTAGCCCGCGCCAAGCGCCAGAAAATATTGCAGGAACTGTCTCGGCCAGTCCTTTCGGATGACAAAGTATCCGCCGATCAAATTCCCCGCCGCGGCCACGAGCCCCAGCCCCGCCGCCAGCGCCGTCCGAAATGCCAAATCATGTCCCATCGTCAGTGGCACAGGCGGAACTTGTCCCGACCGGGTCGGGAGCCTGTGCAAACCCTCAATCCCTCTCGGCGGCAGCCCATGACGGCAAACTTATCCCTGCCGCTCTTCTCTGCGCCCTCCGCGTTTTCTAGAACCTCGGCGTTAATTCTCAATCTTTTTTCCCCAATTCGTTATTTCAGCGAGGCACCCAGAGTCGTCTCGGCGCTACGTCTGGGCAACCAGTCCCGACAATCAGCGGCTTGTTGCGAAGCTAAGAATTCCATAAATTGAGAATGCCAACTCAACCCAAGCAGCGCCGATGAACAATTGTGCGAGGCTCGACACTCCGCTCCATTTGAGAGGATTCCAGCTGCCCCATGTGGATTTTGCGGCGACTAAAGATACGACTAGAAAGCTGGCAGCGAGCGACCAACAGATGTAATCCAAAGTGAAGTCAGCGTTACGTCCGCGCGGCGCTTGCGCGAGGAGGAATGAGAAAAGCAGGGTCAGCGTGCCAAGGATATAGGCCGTCCAAAATATGGCGCGCTTGAAGACTGTTCGATTGGGCGAGTCAGTCATTTTCCCTCTTTGCAGATCGTTCGACACAGTTAGTCTCCGGACCCTTTGGCCTTTAGATCCTCGTACTGAGCTTCGGTGGCTTCATCCACTGTGCCGAAACAAAATCACATCCCCCTCTTGCACCACATATTCCTTCCCCTCCAACCGCACCTGCGCCTTCTCCCGCGCCGCCGCCAAACTTCCCGCCGCCAGCAAATCATTCCACCGCACCACTTCCGCGCGTATGAAACCTTTCTCAATGTCGCTGTGAATCGCCCCCGCCGCCTTCACCGCCATCGCACCCTTGCGAATCGTCCACGCCCGCACTTCCGGCTCTCCCGCCGTGAAAAACTGGATCAACCCGAGCAAATCATACGTCGCGCGAATCAGCCGGTTCAGCCCCGGCTCCTTCAATCCGTATGACGCCAGCAATTCCGCGGCCTCCTTCTCATCCATCTCCGCGAGTTCCGCTTCTAGCCGCCCGCAAATCGCCACCACCGCCGCATTCGGCCGCCCTTGCAGTGAGCCCAACTTGTGCCGCTCCACCGCCGTGTCCAGCTTGTCCGCTTCGTCGTCCCCCAAATTCAGCACGTATAAAACCGGCCGCGCCGACAAGAACAAGAATCCCCCAATCGACTTTCTCTCCTCCGTCGTCAACTCCAGTTCCCGCAGCGCCTTCTCGGCTTCCAGATGCGTTTTGCACTTCTCCAAAGTATTCTTCTCTAGCAACAGCGCCGGCTCGCTTTTCTTTTTCAAATCCTTCTCGAGCCGCTCTAGCCGTCGCGTAATCTGATCGTGGTCCGAAAGCATCAGCTCCAGGTCCAGATTCGTCGCATCCCGCAGCGGATCAATACTCCCCTCCGAATGCGGCACCGACGGATCGTCAAACACGCGGATCACGTGCGCAATCACATCCACTTCCCGCAGTTGCGCCAGCGCATCCCTCATGCGCTCTTTCTGCATCCCGCCCAAATCCACGTAATTCACGGTCGCATACGTAATTTTCTTCGGGTCATACAGCTTCGCCAGCTCCACCAGCCGCGGCTCCGGCACCTTCGCCACGCCAACGTGCGTCGCCGACGCCCCCGCCTTCCCCTCGACGTGCGCCTTCGTCAATATCCGAAACAGCGTCGTCTTCCCAACCTGCGGTAGTCCAATAATTCCCGTCTGCATAAACTCAGCATACTAGCACAGCCCCGCGAACGGGCACGTTGCGGCGCTTCGCGAGTAAAAGCAATTTTGTGCACCCAGCAAAGCTGATAATCTTTTGGACCGTTTTCAATCGGGAGCGACACCATGACCAAGGAATTTCACCTGCCGCCGTTCGACCTGCGCCTCGCAATGGACACCCTTGCAGCAAAAGATCCGCACCTCGCCCCGCTGATCAAGGAGACCGAAGAATTCCGCATTGAGACCGACGGCTCGGATAGCCCCTACGAAATTCTCCTCGAGTGCATCGCCTACCAATCCATCTCCGGAAAGGCCGCCGCCACGATCTTTGGCCGCGTCAAAGCCCTAGGGGCCAACGGCCGCGCACCCACGCCCGAAGAAATGCTGAAGCTCCGCAAGCCCGCCCTGCGCAAAGCCGGCCTCTCCGGCGCAAAAGTTCTTGCGATGAAAGATCTCGCAAAGAAGACCATCGTAGGCATCGTTCCCTCGCTCGAGGAAGCCCAAAAGCTCTCCGACGAAGAACTCGTCGAGCGCCTCGTCTCCGTCCGCGGCATCGGCGCCTGGACCGTCGAAATGTTTCTGATCTTCCGCCTCGGCCGCCCCGACGTTCTCCCCATCCACGACCTCGGCGTCAAAAAAGGCTGGTCCATCACCTACGGCAAGAAGCATATGCCCACGCCCAAGGAACTCCTCGCCTTCGGCGAGCGCTGGCGCCCCTATCGCACCGTCGCCAGTTGGTACATGTGGCGCGCCTGCCAGCGCGCCGGCCACGCCGCCATGCGCAAAATCCGCCCCGCACTCCCGCGCAAATCTCGCGCGCGCCCCAAGCGCAAACCCAACCTGCGCAAACGCTCCCGCAACAAGTGACTGTAGGGCCGGGCTTCAGCCCGGCTCTTCCGTCTGTACGGTCCGCCTTCTGGGCGGCCCGTTCCTTTGCCCTCATCCCGGTCCGGTCTGGTGGCCTACGGCTTTTTCCTTGACGATCTCTTCCTTTGGGATTACTCTTTTCCTGGGATGATGTGTATTTGGTTTGCAGCTTCCCGGCCGCTTTTTTTTGTTTGTAGGCGTCCCGCTTGCCCGCTCCACGCGCGTTTTCCGGTCAGCACCACGTCGCACAAACCCATGCTGCTTTTTGCACAATTTTGGTGCAACGTAACACCTTTAGAATCAACACTTGTGAAACCTCTTGTAAGTGTTGAAAACAAAAGACTTATGGAGGTGTTAAGCCCTTTAGAATCAACACTTACAAAAACAAGGGGGGAGGGGTGGTTACTGTTAACTTGTTTCTCGATTCTCAGTGGAGAGCGCCTAATTCTTTCACCATCAGATACATAGCTGCCAGTCCAGCCAGTAGAACTCCACTCTCTAACGAAACCGAAATCCGGTGCAATCGGCTGAACTCCGCTAGTAGCGGACTATCCGCCGCCGTCGCCTGAATCGACCCCATCTGCGTCCGCAGCGCCGCCATCTTGGGACTGACGGCATGCTGCGACACCACCGTGAGCCCGATCATCAGCACAACACACAGGGCGGCAGGTGCCGCTAGGCTTGAAAACGCGCGCGTCCGTAGCACCCGTGCCAGAAGAATCGCGATCCCGCACACTACGCCAATCATGTGCATCCACCACAGCCCGAACCCGACTATCGCCCCCGCCTGGTCTCGGCTCGCCAAAATCCGAAACGCCCCCGGCGCCACCACAAAGCTCAGAAACACATCGCTCCCCAGCCACAAGCTCAATCCTAGAAATTCGATCGTGCGCAGCAAGCTTTGCATGCGCCCACTATACAAGACCACTCCACATGAACCAAAATGCAGTCATGCTGAAACTGAAGTCTTGCCTCCGGCCCTGACGACAGATCCTCCACCGGACAAGGAGTTTCCCGCAGCCGCAGAAGCGCCCGATGTGATGAGCCACGGGGCCAGGCTCAACGCCGTGTTTTATATCGCCTCCGGCCGCGGGCCACATCCGGCCGTGCTCCTGATGCACGGTTTTCCCGGCAACGATAAGAATCTGGATCTTGCATACGCCATTCGCCGGGCCGGATGGAATGTTTTGATACCGCACTACCGCGGCTCATGGGGAAGCACGGGAACTTTCTCGTTCACGAACGCCATCGAGGACACGCAAGCGGCGATTCAGTTCTTGCGCGATGCGGAGAATGTGAAAAAATACCGGATGGATCCGAAATAGGTTGTGCTGATCGGCCACAGTATGGGTGGATTCATGGCGGCTTGCGCCACCGCGCGCGATCCAGAAGTTGCAGGCCTGGTGATGATCTCCGCTTGGAACATCGGCGCGACAATGTCGGGACCAAAGGAAACACATCGGGTTGATATGATTCCGTCCGCGTCTTCGCGGCTTGCGGGAACAACGCCCGCGGGGTTGCAGGCCGAAGCGGAAGCCAACGCCGCGAAATGGAATTACTTGGACTATGCTGAAGCCTTGAGAAATCGTCCCGTCTTGATTGTCGAATCTCACGACCGCAATCTCTCCTACAACAAGGAGATGAAGGAAGGCTGCAAAAGGCGGGTAATACCCGAGTGACCGAAACCTATCTGGAAACCGACCACTCCTATTCCGACCATCGGATCGCTCTTCAGGTCGCGGTCCTGCAATGGCTGGACACTGTCCTTGCGCCCGTTTCTAAATAGCAAGTTCAGCACAAAAACCGAACCGGGGCTGCCTGTTCCTAATCGATGTGCGAGAATTGGAGGGAGTGGTGGGCGACAAAGGACTTGAACCTTTGACCTCTCCCGTGTGAGGGGAGCGCTCTAACCAACTGAGCTAGTCGCCCGTTTTGCGGCAAGAACTTACCACGCTTCTCTATTTGTAACAGGAAGGACCTCGGTTTTCAACAGATGCTGACCGCCACCTCCCAAGTCGTCTCGCAACTGCAGCGCTCCATCGCGCGCGCGATCTACGGCAAAGAAGACGCCATCCAGCTCGCGCTGGTCACGCTGCTCGCGCGTGGCCACCTGCTCATCGAAGATGTTCCCGGAGTCGGCAAGACCACCCTGGCACAGGCGCTGGCGAAATCGTTCCACTGCTCCTTCCAGCGCATTCAATTCACGTCGGACCTGCTTCCCAGCGACGTTCTCGGCGTCAGCGTCTATAATCCCGAATCCCGCGAGTTTGAATTCCGCCCCGGCCCGATTTTCGCCAACGTCGTGCTCGCCGACGAAATCAATCGCACCACCCCGCGCACGCAATCCGCGCTTCTTGAAGCAATGAACGAAGCCCAGGTCACCGTCGACGGCAAAACGCTGCCGCTGCCTCAGCCGTTTCTCGTCATCGCCACGCAAAATCCGGTCGAGCACCACGGCACCTATCCCCTCCCGGAATCGCAGCTCGATCGCTTCCTCATGCGCATCAAGATGGGCTACCCCTCGCACGAAACGGAAAAAGAAATTCTGCGCAAGCGCGTGGGAGACAATCCCCTCGATTCACTCGAACCCTTGGCGGACATCAGTGAAGTGATCGCCATGCAGCACTCCGTCGCCCACGTCAAAGTCGACTCCAGTCTTCACGACTACGCGCTGGAAATCGTCAATCGCACGCGCAAGACCGAGCAGCTCACTCTCGGCGTCAGTCCTCGCGGCACGCTCATGCTCCAGCGCGCCGCGCAAGCCCGCGCCTTTCTCGACGGCCGTGACTTTTGCCTTCCGGACGATTTCAAACAGCTTGCCGTCTCGGTTTTCTCGCACCGCGTCGTCGCCAGTTCGCGCCACGCCTCCCTGCAGAAAAAATCGGAAGCCACTGAATCCGTGCTGCGCGATATCGTCGAATCCGTCCCCGTTCCTTTATAGATTTGAGCATTCTGGTGGACACCATTCTTACACGTAAATATTTGTCATTCCGAGCGGAGCGAGGAATCTGTTTCTGCCCGCCGCGGCCCGCAAAATGAGCGCTGCAAAGTCCACTCTCGCGCAGCTCTGGGCCAAAGCCGACCGCCCCTCCGTCCGTGCGTTCCTTCTCTCCATGGTTGCTCTCTCCGCCGCGCTTCTGCTCGCGCTTTATTCCGGCGCCGCCGCGGAACTTGGCCGGGTCGGCCTCGCCAGCACTTCCGCGCTTATCGCGCTGGCGGTTGCCGGCTGGGTAGGCGTCACGCTCGTCCCCGTCCTCGCGAAGCGCACCCCCCTTCGCTGGATCGGCTACAAGATGGAATTTCGCATTACCCGGGAGGGCTGGGTCTATATGGCCGGAATTCTCCTCGTCGCGCTACCCGCGCTGAACACCGGCAACAATCTTCTCTTCCTGATTCTTGCAAGCCTCATCGCCATCATCCTGATGTCCGGCATTCTTTCTTCGATTACCCTCTCGGGGATCGAAATGAGCCTGAAGATGCCCAAACATATCTTTGCGGGTCAGCCGGTCCGCGCGATGGTCGAACTCCAAAATGAGAAATTGACGCTGCCATCGTTCTCCCTCCGGGTCGAAGCCGCTAAGCCAAAAGGGGCGACCGCTCCCGCGGCGATGCTGGAGACGCCCGTTTATTTCCCGTATCTCCCCAAACATGACCGCGTGCAGCAAACCGTGCCCATGACCTTTCCGCGCCGTGGTATTTACCGTCAGGAGGCATTCCGCATCGTCACTCGCTTCCCGTTCGGATTCTTGCAGAAGTCCCGGCACGTCAATTTGAAAACGGAAGCTCTCGTCTATCCGTCCGTGGGACCGAGCGAAGAATATCTGGAAGTTTTGCCGGGCATCCAGGGAGCTCTCGAAAGTTTGGCCAAGGGCCGCGGTCAGGATCTTTACGCGCTGCGGGATTACGTCCCTACGGACAGCGCGCGTCACGTTCACTGGAAAGCTTCCGCGCGCTTTGGTTCGCTGATGGTCCGCGAATTTGCACGCGAGGACGATTGCCGCATCCTGCTTGTCCTCGACCCACATCTCTCCGCGGATCAAGCCGCGAGTTTTAAGCCAGGAATCTCAGAGACAAACGAGCGCTTCGAGCGCGCTGTATCCATCTGTGCCAGCCTGGCCTGGCATTTCTACGAGAACAATTCCTTATTGCAATTCCGCGGCGCCACCATGGAAACCGCTCTTGCTCCCGCAGGCGACCTCATCTTCGCCGTGTTGCGCTACCTCGCGCTCGAGCAGCCTCTGCCTCCCGACCCTAATCAAACACTCATGGCCGAGCTCGCCGCCTCGCCCGACCTTTTCAAAATCATCGTGACCAGCCAGCCCCACGGCTCCATCCCCGCCTCGGTTTGGAGTTCATCCTACGTCGTCTTCCTCGACGATCCTGAGCAGTAAGTAGGATAGGCATTCTTGCCTGTCCTGAACTTCGAGGGGCCTGTCCCCTTCCTCCGGCGAACGTTCAGAAACCGGACAGACAAGAATGCCTGTCCTACTCGGATGTGCGAGAATGTCCCGGAAACATGCAGAACGGCCGCGATCTCGCCACTTTTCGGAAACAGCTGCTCGGCTGGTTCCGCCAATTCCAGCGCGAACTGCCGTGGCGCCAAACGAGAGACCCGTACCGCATCTGGCTCTCAGAAATCATGCTGCAGCAGACACGTGTCGCGGCGGTGATTCCCTATTACGAACGTTTTCTCAAGCGTTTCCCCGATGTTCAAGCGCTCGCCAACGCGCCGGAAGAAGAAGTCCTGCGCCTCTGGTCCGGACTCGGCTATTACGGCCGCGCGCGCAATTTGCACAAAGCGGCGCAACAAATCGTAGCGAAGCACGGAGGACAATTTCCAATGACCGCGGGGGATGCCCTGGCCCTCCCCGGCATCGGCAATTACACCGCTGCCGCGATTTTGAGCATCGCTTTCGGAAAAAAACTTGCGGTCCTGGACGGAAATGTCGCGCGCGTACTCGCGCGCCTCGGCGCGATCCGCGGCGACGTCCGCGAATCGCAGCGCTGGCAAACTCTGCAAGACAATGCGAATTCCTTCCTCGATCCGGATTCACCTGGCGACTGGAATCAAGCGATGATGGAACTCGGCGCCACGCTTTGTACGTCGAAATCGCCGCAATGCCTGCTCTGCCCCGTGGCGCAATTTTGCGAAGGCCGCAAACTGGGCATCGCCGAATCCTTACCCGAAAAACGGAAGAAGCGAGCAAATGTCGAAGTCACTCTCGCTGCCGGAGTATTTGCGGACGAAAACGGCTGGACGCTCCTGCTCCCGCCGCCTGAAAAGGAAACCACGGCAGCTCTTGCGGATTACATCCCGACTCTCGTTTCAAGACTGTGGCATTTTCCAACAGTTTCCGTGACCGGCGATCCCGGCGCGAAACTCCGCGCTTCTCTCCGGAAACTTGTTCGCGGCGGCAGAAATGGAAACCTGCGCCTCGTTCCTGCCGGCCAAGTTCGCCACACCGTGACGTACCGCGACATCACCATCTTGCCCTTTCGCATCAACGTCAAGAAACTTCCTCGCATCAAGGATGCGAGGCGCGTTCCGCTGCGCGACGTTTCTTCGGCGCTCCCCGTTTCCAATCTCACTCGAAAAGTCGCCCGGGCCGTTCTTGCGGCTTTCGCCGCTCGCTGAGCGTTATCCTTTCGTCCAGTCTTTCAGCGGCCGCGCGCTGCGGATGCTACGATGGAAAGCTGCCATGGCCGCCTCGCTCGCAACTCCACGCACTCCCGCTTTGCCCGCCGAGCGTTTCTTTCGCACCTCTCTTTCGCTGCTCATCCTCACTTCCGTCCTCACTCTCGTCAGTACCGGAAAACTGGATGTGTTTACCATCGTGGTAGCCCCGCTCGCCGCTCTGTGTAAGGGTTATCGCTGGTGGCACGGCCGCCCCCCCGAACTCTCCTCGCGGGCAGCCACCTGGTGCGTGCTCGGGTACCTGGCGTTTCTCCCCGTGGATGTTCTTTTTCTTTCGCGCTTTTTCGTGGGGAATTCCTCGAACCCCCCGCTTTATGCGGCCCTGCTCGCGGCGGTGCATTTTCTCATCTACGTGATGCTCGTCCGCTTTTACAGCGCGGTCAGCGCTCGCGACGCCACTTTTCTTTCGATGCTTTCTTTCGCGGGAATTTTGGCCGCTGCCGTTCTTACCGTGGACACCACGTTTCTGGTTTTCTTTTTTGTTTTTCTGCTGTTTGGCGTCGCCACTTTTGTCGCCATGGAATTGCGCCGCGGAGCCGTGGGTGCGGTCACGCCCTCGCCGAACTTGCAGCCGGAGCGCGACCGCCGTCTGACTCGCGCGCTGAGTTTTGCCGCTCTCACCGTGGCGTTGGGGGCGATAGTCTTCGGCAGCGGGCTTTTTTTCTTTTTCCCGCGTTTCAACGCCGGTTACCTCGGGAACGCCAGCTTCAGTCCTTCGCTAATGACGGGTTTCAGCGAAAATGTGGAGCTCGGGCAAATCGGCGAGATCAAAAAGAATTCAGCGGTGGTCATGCGCGTGCAAACCGGCAGACCTCTCGGTTACGATCGGCTGCGGTGGAGAGGCATCGCGCTTACTACTTTTGACGGCAAACGGTGGACTTCTCCCGAGCGTGGTGCGCAAACCTTGTCGCCCAGCCTGGACGGATGGATCTACGTGGCGGACCCGGCGCAAAAAACGGATGCGCTGGGGCCGGGAATTCTCTACACGGTTTATCTGGAACCCATCGCCACCGATGCGATTTTTGTTCCCGGCAAGGCCATTTCTCTCAAAGGAAATTTCACCGGTGAAGGCGGGAATTCGTTTTCGGCGATGCGGCGTACCTACATTTTTCGCGATTCGACCGGCACGCTGCTGAATCCGTTTCACAGTTACAGCGCTCTCCGGTATGGAGGATTTTCGCGTTTCCCGCCGCTCAACGCGGCCAAGCTACGTGCGGCGCCTGCGTATTATTCGCAGGAGATCACCGAAACCTACCTCCAGCTCCCTCCGCGGCTTGACCCGCGAATCCCGGAGCTTGCGCGGGAGATTGCCAAGAACGCGAAGACGCCTTTCGACATGGCTCTAGTGATGGAGAGCTACCTCCGTGACCGATTCACCTATACGCTGAATCTGAGCGGGAAACCGGGCGACGATCCGCTGGCGCATTTTCTTTTCAAAACGCGCGCCGGCCATTGCGAATATTTTGCTTCCGCGATGACCATCATGCTGCGCACGCTGGGCATTCCCGCGCGCGAGGTGAACGGCTTCCTGCCAGGTGAATACAACGACCTGGGCGGCGACTACATCGTCCGCGCGAGCGACGCGCATAGCTGGGTGGAAGTCTATTTTCCCGGGAATGAATGGCAGGTATTCGATCCCACGCCTGCGGCGCCGGAGAACGCAGGAAATTTCCTGACGCGCCTCGGGCAATACGCGGACTGGCTGCAAATCACATGGAGTGAATGGGTGATTGGCTACGACTTTGCCCACCAGCTGCTCCTGGCACAGAACCTTCAGCACACTTCAAAAGGCTGGAGCGAAACGGCGCGCGACTGGTTCCGGATGAAGCAACGAGCCAGCAGGAAGTGGATGCAGTCCTGGCAATTCCAGCATGGTGCAATCGGTTTCCTGCTGCCCGTCTTCCTCGTGGCGCTCCTTGTGGCGCTGCGATTCAATCTGTTTGCGGAACTGATTCGCCGGGTCCGTTTGTTTCTGCAATTGCGGGGCGCGAGATCGGCGCAAAGCAATCCTCAGCTTGCGTCGCGGCTGTACAGCGAACTGCTGCGAATCCTGGCACGGCGCGGCCTGCTGCGAGTGGAATCACAAACACCATACGAATTCGCCGCCGCGGTGAATTCGCCGAATCTCGCTTCCCCGGTCCGGGAATTCACGCAGATTTACGCCCACGCCCGCTTCGGCGGCGCGCCCTGCGACACCACCCGCCTCCGCCAATTGCTCGATCAGATTCGCTCCGCTCTGCGCGCGCGCTGACGCGCACCACAGTGTGCCGAGTACTCACTCACCCCGCTGGGGGTAATATGTCCTCTGGTAGGCGTTCATATGAAACGGGCTATTGTTCCCCGCTTTCTTATGTTTCCGATACTTGCGGTAACCACTCTAGCGGGACCACAAGGCACTCACTCAACGCAAGCTGCCTCGGCGTCCATCTCTCAAAACCCAAAATGGACCGAAGCCGATAGGAAAGCTCTTCTGGTCAAGGCACAGCGTGGAGACACGGGGTCGCAGTTTTGGCTCGGCTCTGCATATGAACAAGGCTGGTTTGGAAAGACCGACTCTCAAGAAGCGCTGAAGTGGTTCAGAAGGGCTGCGGCACGCGGTGATGCCGACGCGCAAAACAGCTTGGGACAAATGTATGAGGATGGGGAGGGTGTGAAACAGAATTACATTCTAGCTGCCAAATGGTACCGAAAGGCTGCGGACCACGTCCCAAACTTGGGAGGGGCAGGTCAAGGCAGGAACAATTTGGGTCTGCTCTATATGAAGGGTCTTGGAGTTCCGAAGAATTACGTTCAGGCTTACATGTGGTTCAAACTGGCCAGCACCGAAACAAACCTTGCCTATGCCAAAGCTCAAATGACTCCTGCCCAGGTTCTTGAAGCTGAGCGAATGGCAATGAAATGGAAGGGCCATCACCCAGAACGGTAAAGTCCTAAAGGAAGCCGCTAGGTTTTGAGAATGGCCCGAAACTGAGCCACGAGCATTGCGCCCCTGCTCGGTAGCGCGCGACTGCATGTTACAATTGAGAATTGCGCAAACGTGTAAATTCATTGCCTATGACTAAGGTCGGATTCGTCAGCCTGGGATGCCCGAAGAACCTCGTGGACAGCGAGGTGATGATGGGTATTCTTGCGCGCGGAGGCTATGAACTTACGCCGCGCGCGGACGAAGCCGAAGTGCTGGTGGTCAACACGTGCAGCTTCATCGAGGCGGCGCAGAAAGAATCCGTCGAAGCCATCCTGGAGATGGCGGAACACAAGAAATTTGGGGCGGCAAAGAAATTGATCGTGGCGGGCTGCCTGGTCGAACGGTTTCGAGCGCAAATTCTCGAGCAAGTTCCCGAGGTGGACGCCGTCGTGGGCACCGGCGAAGTCGAGCGCATCCTAGAGGCAGTGGAAGGCGATTTGCGCATTTTGCCCGCACAGCCGCCGGCGTTTCTCTATCACGATTTGACGCCGCGCATTGTCACCACGCCGAAGCATGCGGCTTACATTAAAATTGCCGAAGGCTGCGACCATCCATGCACGTTTTGCATTATTCCCGAGTTGCGCGGAAAGTTTCGCAGCCGCCGGTTCGAATCGGTGGTCCGGGAAGCGGAGAATCTGGCGAAGGCGGGCGCGCGGGAAATCACGCTGATCGGGCAGGATACGACTTCGTACGGCGAAGATCTGGGGCTGCGCGACGGGCTGGCACAACTGCTTGAAAAGCTCGCGCAAGTGGACGACCTTCTCTGGGTGCGATTCCTGTATGCGTATCCCAATCGCGTCACGCAGAAATTGCTGGATACTCTTGCGGAGCATCCGCGGCTTGCGAAATACATGGACATGCCGCTGCAACACGCCAGCAGGAACGTTCTGGCGCGCATGAAGCGCGGTTCGAACGGCGATGCGTTCCTGAAATTACTGGAGCGCATGCGCACGACGATTCCCGGCGTAGCGTTGCGCACGTCGTTTATCGTCGGATTCCCCGGCGAAACGGAAAGCGATTTCGAGGAACTTTGCGATTTTGTGAAAGCGGCGAAGCTGGATTGGCTGGGCGTGTTCGAGTATTCGGACGTGGACAACGCGGAAAGCTACGCGCTGGATGAAAAAGTGGATGCGAGAACGATTACGGACCGCCGCAACCGCTTGATGGCCATTCAAAAGAAAATCTCGCGAGAGAATTTGCGCGCGAAGTATTTGCGCACAAAATCGCGCGGGTCAGAAGAGCGTGCGTTCACGGCGCTGATCGAAGGTCCGTCGAAGGACAACCCGCTAGTCTGGGAAGCGCGGCTGGAAAGCATGGCTCCGGAGATTGACGGCAAGCTGTATCTCACCGATATCGAGCTGCCGATTGGAGATGTGGCCGCTGCTGGAGATGTTGCGCGCGTTGAAATGACGAAGGCGGACGCGTACGACCTGATTGGCCGCGTCGTGGAAATCCTGCCTCGCCCCGCCGCGCGCGACAGCGACCTCGTGGCGCCTCCGGCGGTTCCCCCGGCGGAGAAACTCCATCGAATCGCTACCGGCGCTCCTCTCCGCGTCCTCGCCTGAGTTATACTCTCAGTCCGAAGAAGCTGCTGCTCCATGAAACACAGATGCCCCATTTGTAAAGTCGAGACGGACTCCGCGATTCATGCGGACTTTCCGTTTTGCAGCGAGCGCTGCCGGGAGCGCGACCTGGGCAACTGGGCCAGCGAAAAGTACGTCGTCTCCGATCCGATTTTCGATGAAGCGGAAATCACCGAGAGCAATCCCAAGACCGTCATCCTTGATTTGGACGAACCGAATGGCAGCGAAAACTGACGCAGTGCCGGCACGCGAACCGCGGCTCGAGAAGCCGCGGCTCGCGCTTGCGATAGCCACTGCATTGGGCGTCGGGTACATTCCGAAGGCGCCGGGCACGTTTGGCTCGCTGGTGGGGGTTGCGACCGCGTTTCTCTCCTCCGTCTTTTTTCTGCGGCCGGCGTCCCTTGGGGGATTCTTCTCGTTTCAGCCGAGTCACGACGCGGTCCTGATGGACAAGCATTTTCTCGTTCCCGGCAGCGACGTTCACGACGCTGTGCTGGCCCTGCCAATTTTCTGCGCGCTGGCGCTGCTTCTATTGCTTGGCGCGATCGGCGTCTGGAGCGCTTCCCGGGCGGCCGCTTACGCGGGGATCAAGGATCCTCAATTCGTGGTGGTGGACGAAGTCGCAGGCCAGCACCTCGCGCTCTTGCTCCCGTTGATTCCTATCGCGCTACCGAATCTGGCTACACACATGGACTTCTCCACCTTTGCCATTTTCTTCGCGCTGAGCCTGGTCAACTGGAAATACCTGCTGCTCGGTTTTATACTTTTTCGCGTGTTCGACGTCTGGAAGCCGTGGCCGGTGCGCCAACTGGAAAAACTCCCCGGCGGCTGGGGCATCATGGCAGATGACTGGATGGCGGGCATCTACGCAGCAATTCTTTTGCGAGTCGCGTTACACTTTGGGCTTCTCTCGCTGCACATTGGCTGGGTATGAAATTCGGGTTCGGGTCCTCGGCGGAAAAGAACGGCAATCCCCATATTGAGAGAGTTGCGCCCGCAGCGGCCATTCCCGGCGGGGAGATCGCTATTCTCGGCAGAGGCTTTGTTTCGCGCGGGCAAGCGCGCCCGGTGGTGCTTTTTGGCGAAGCGGAAGCGAGCCTGGCGCTTGCGGCCGAGAATCGCTTGATCGCGCGCGTGCCGGAAGGCGCGAACGGCGGCGTGGTGCGCGTCGCGACGGCGGGGCAGGAGAGCCCGCCGCATCCAGTTCACATCGGGACACAAATCGCGGACAACTTGCATCCCGTCGCGAATCCCGCGGTCGATCAAGACGGAAATATTTATGTAACGTTTTCCGGACCGCGTGGCCAGCGCGTTCCGGTTTCGCTTTACAAAATCACCACGAATTACAGCGTGAAGCCGTTTGTCACTTCGCTGATGAATCCCAGCGGCCTGGCTCTCGATCGCGAGGGAAATCTTTTCGTTTCCTGCCGCAACGACGGCACCATCCACCGCATTACACCGGACGGCCGCTCTGAGGAGTGGATGGAAGGAATGGGGATTGCGACGGGCATTGCGTTTGACCAGGCCGGCAATCTTTACGTCGGAGACCGCAGCGGAACGATTTTCAAAATCAGCCCAGGCCGCGAGATTTTCGTGTTCGCGACCATGGAGCCGTCCATCGCGGCATACCACCTGGCATTTCATCCGAGCGGCGATCTCTACGTGACGGGCCCGACCACTTCCAGTTTTGACCGCGTGCATCGCATCACGCAGGGCGGCGACGTCAGCGTTTTCTTCCGTGGACTCGGCCGTCCGCAGGGATTGGCTTTTGACCGCGACGCGAATCTATATGTTGCCGGGTCGTATGGCGGCCGCCGCGGCATCGTTCGGATTACGCCGCAGGCTCACGCGGACGTGGTGCTCAGCGGCTCGGGACTCGTCGGCCTCGCGCTCCAACCCTCCGGCCGCGCCATTTTGGCCACTACCGGCGCCATCTTCACGCTGGACTGGGACGTGCGCGGCTTGCCACTCGTTGCATAATGGACCAAATGAAAGCTGAAATTATCGCAGTGGGTTCGGAGCTTCTTACTCCGGACCGCCTGGACACCAACTCGCTCTTCCTGACCGAAGAGCTGAACAAACTCGGCATCGAGGTGGTGCGCAAATCCATTGTGGGGGACAATCGCGATACGCTGCGCGCCGCGTTCCACGAAGCGCTTCAGCGCGTCGAACTGGTCATCGCTTCGGGCGGTCTGGGGCCGACCGAAGACGACCTGACGCGGGAAACCGTCGCCGACCTTCTCGGGCGCAAACTTCAACTCAACAAAGCGATTCTTCAATACATCGAGGGACGCTTCCGTCAGCTAGGCCGCGAGATGCCGCCCGTAAATGTGCGCCAGGCGATGGTGCCGGAAGGCGCGGAAGTTCTCGAGAATCCGCGCGGCTCCGCGCCCGGCCTGTGGATCGAAGACCGTGGACGATGGATCGCGCTCCTGCCCGGGCCGCCACGCGAATTGAAGCCCATGTTTCAGGAGCAGATTTTGCCGCGGGTGGAGCGGCGCGCGTCCGGCGTTCGAATGTTTCACCGCGAGCTGCGCGTTGCGGGCATGGGCGAATCGGCGCTCGAACAGCGCATCAAGCCGATCTACACGCGCTACGCGGACGTGGGCACGACCATTCTCGCCGCGCCCGGTGAAATTCAGATTCATTTGCGCATTTGGACCGACGACGCCGCGCACGCGCAAAAAACGCTCGATGAAATCTCGCAGAGTTTTGAACTGGCGCTGACGGACCGGATATTTTCGCAGGACGGTTCTTCGCTCGAAGAAGTGGTGGCGAATATCCTTACGATGAACAGCGCCACGATTTCCGCGGCGGAAAGCTGCACGGGCGGGCTACTCGCGCAGCGCCTGACAAGCATTCCCGGAAGCTCGTCGTATTTTGTCGGCGGGGTGGTCTGCTACAGCAACGAACTGAAAACGGCCTGGGCCGACGTGCCGCCGGAGATCCTCAAGTCGAAAGGCGCGGTGAGCAGCGAAGTGGCGATTGCGCTGGCCGACGGCATTCGGCGGCGCGTCAGCAGCACGCTCGGCGTAGGGATCACCGGCATCGCCGGCCCGGGCGGGGGAAGCGAAGAAAAACCCGTTGGCACCGTGCACGTCGCGATTGCGCACGCGGGCGGAGTGAAAGAACGCGGCGTGCGCTTCCCCGGCGACCGCGAAGCGATTCGCTGGCATGCAGCGCAGCTCGCGCTGGACATGGTGCGGATCCATTTTCTCTACAATGGCGGCGAGCCGCCGGCGCACACTCGCAAAGGGTCTTGAACCGTGCGCCTGTTCGTGGCACTGGAGATTCCTCCCGGAGTGCGCGAAAGTCTCGGCGAGTTTCTCGCGGTGCTTCGCGCGCTTTCGTCGCAACCCCGGTGGGTGCGAGCGGATAACCTTCATATCACTTTGAAATTCATCGGTGAAGTGCAGCCGGAGAAACTTGGCGACATTCGAGTAGCGCTCTCCGCCGTGCATTCCAATCGATCGGTCACGCTCGATTTTCGAGGAGTGGGTTTCTTTCCAAATGAAAAGCGGCCGCGCGTTTTCTGGGCTGGCGTTGAAGCTTCCGCAAATCTCGGGCGACTTGCAGGCGACATCGACCGGTCCTTGGAAAAACTTGGCGTTCCGCCGGAGAAACGGCCTTTCTCGCCGCATCTGACGCTTGCGCGATTCGAACCGCCGGGACTGCCGGAGCTGCGCGCGGCCATCCAGGAAAACGCGCGGCGCGAATTTGGTTCCGTTGCAGCCCGGGAATTCCACCTGATCGAGAGCAAGCTGAAACCAGGCGGCGCGGAGTACACTACGCTCGAAACCTTTCCCTTCGTCGTGGCGGAGGTGTGAGAGCGCATGCGGTCGATTCCCATTACCATTCTGCTGATCCCCCTCGTTGCGTATCTGCTTGGGTCGATTCCCTTCGGACTGATCCTGGTGAAGCTTTTTGGCCGTGGAGACGTGCGCAAGGAGGGCAGCGGCAATATCGGCGCAACGAACGTCTCGCGCGTAGCGGGGCCGCTGGCGGGAATTTTGACGCTGCTTCTTGACGGTGCAAAAGGAGCCGTAGCCGTGCTCGTCGCGGGAAATTATTCGAATGACAGTGCGATGTGGATGGTGATTGCGGGGCTGGCCGCGCTCGTGGGCCACTGCTTTCCCGTGTGGCTCAAATTCAAAGGCGGCAAAGGCGTGGCAACGGCCGCAGGAGTGTATCTCGCACTCTGTCCTCCCGCGTTTCTTGGCGGGCTCATCTTGTTTCTATTGGTCGCCGGCTTCTCGCGGTACGTTTCGCTCGGCTCCGTGGCGGCTGCCGTGGCGATGCCGCTGCTGATGTATTTTTTCTGGGCGCCGCACCATGCTCCGCCGCTGGTCATAACGTTTGGGGCGCTCGCCGTAGCGATGCTCATCGTCTACAAACATGATGGAAATCTTCAGCGGCTGGTGCAAGGCACGGAGCCGAAATTTTCTTTCCGCAGGAAGAACGCCGAGTGACCAGGATCGCCATCCTCGGAGCGGGAAGCTGGGGAACGGCGCTGGCGATTGTGTTTTCGCGCAGCGATCGAAAACACGACATCTCGCTGTGGGTGCATGACGAGGCGCTGGCGGCCAGCCTGCGCCGGACACGCGAAAACGAAGCGTATTTGCCGCACCACTCCCTTCCGGTGAACGTAGGCGTCACGAACAACCTCAAAGAGGCTGTTTCCGGAGCAACGATCGTCGTCGGCGCGATGCCCTCGGCGCACGCAAGAGACGTCTACACGGAGGCTCTTCCCCGCTTTTCGCACGACGTGATTTATGTCAGCGCGACGAAAGGACTCGAGCCTGCGACGCACCTGAGAATGAGCACGGTCCTCACGCAGGTCCTCCAGCAAGCGACCTCGCCCAAGTTTTTCCCACGCATTGCCGTGCTTTCCGGACCGTCCTTCGCAGCTGAAGCGGCGCGCGGCGAACCCACTGCAGTGGTACTGGCTTCACGCGACGTCACCGTCGCGACTAGACTACAGGAGGAGTTCGCCGCGCCGTCGTTCCGGCTTTACACCAACGACGACGTACTTGGCGTCGAACTGGCCGGCGCGATGAAAAACGTGATGGCCATCGCCGCCGGGGCGTGCCAGGGATTGGGTCTCGGTTCGAACGCACTTGCAGCGCTGATCACGCGCGGACTTGCCGAAATGACGCGCCTGGCCGTTGCCTTGGGCGCGCGTCCTGAAACACTCAGCGGTCTGGCGGGTCTGGGCGATCTTGTGCTCACTTGCACCGGATCGCTCAGCCGCAACCGTTACGTGGGCGTCGAGCTTGGGAAGGGCCGGCCGCTGCACGAGGTCCGCGCGGGCATGCGCATGGTGGCCGAAGGGGTGGAGACCGCTGCACCGCTGCTGGCTCTGGCGCGCGAGCACCAGATCGAGATGCCCATCACCGAACAGGTGGACGCCATCCTCCATGCGAGGAGGTCGCCCAAGGAAGCCATCCGAAGCATCATGGAGAGGCCGTTGAAGCGGGAATAGAGCACTACTGAGCGGCCCCACCGTGCGCCGGTAGTACTAAAGTCCCAGTTGTAGATGCGCGACGCCTTCCCCTGCCCGGCCCCCTGAGACCCCCAGGTTCCCCTAGAATCAAGAGTAGGAATGTCGTCCAGCTTTCAATCCCGGTGGGAGCAGGTGCGCGCAGGACGTGTGCGCATTTTGTGGCTCGTTCTGGGCGCGCTTTTGATGGTCAGCGCGCTGCCGATCGGGCTGTATCACCGCCAGGTGCTGCAACTGAGCCAGGACAAGCTCGTGGATACGGAGCGCGTTCAGCAGACCGACCTTACGCGCTCGCTGGCGCAGGAAATCCAGCTTTTCGAATCCAACCTGACGCAGCAGCTCACCAGCGAGCGGCAGATCCTGGCGCTGACGGGCCTGATCGAAAACGTCGAAGATCCGGCTGCCGAGCCCAAGGTGACGCGCCTGCTGGAAAACTTTGTCGAAAGCAATCGGAACACGTTCATCTATCTGACGGCGGTGGGCAAATCCGGCAAAGGCACCAATGCCTCGCAGGGAAATTTCCGTGCGGAGCAGGATCCTTTCGTCCACAAGGCGTTGCGGAGGGCGTTTGAGACTTGCCAGCAGCCGCAGGTTCCCAAGTACCGCAGCGATCCTCTGGCACTTGCACCGGAGAACCGGCCGGCCTTTGTCGTTGCGATTCCGCTGAGAGACGTTAACGAAAATTTCACGGGGATGCTGGCCGCAGTCGTTTCGCTGGATTCGATTCTTCACCGCCTGCAAGAGGCCAGCGTCCGCGGACGCACCGTTTTCCTTGTGGATCACAGCGGCCACATGGTTGTGCATCCGGCTACGAAAGATTTCGTTCCCGGCGCGGATGCCACCGGCAATACCCTCGTCGCAAAGGTGAAGGCGCTGCCAAACGAGCTGCGCAACACGGAGACGGTCCGTTTTGCTGAAACGGAAAAGAAACATCCGGTCGAAATGATCGGAACGTATAGCACGCTTTCCGAACTGAATTGGGCGGTCATCGCGGAGCGTAGTCTCGATCAGGCACAGACGGACACGGGCGTCACCGACCTCAACCGCCAGGCGCTGGCGTTCGTCAGCGTGGTGATTCTGTCCGCTATTCTCGTTGGTTATTTCTTTGCGGTGGGCATCAGCGGGCCGATTCGCGGGCTGGCTGCCTCCACGCGCGCGATCAGCCGCGGCGAATTTCATCAGCGTTCGCCGGTGCGCGGCGCTTCGGAAATCAGCGAACTCGCTGAAAATTTCAACAAGATGGCCGGCGATATCGAGGAGTACATCGAGCGGCTGAAAGAAGCCGCCGAAGAAAACCGCGAGCTGTTCATCGGCTCGATTCGAATGCTCGCCGCGGCCATCGACGAAAAGGATCCGTACACGCGCGGTCACTCCGGCCGGGTGGCCAAATATTCGATGCTGATTGGCCAGGAATTGGGGCTTTCCGCGGCAGAGCTGGACAAACTGCGCATCGCGGCCTTGCTGCACGACGTAGGAAAAATCGGCGTCGAAGACCGCGTGCTCAAGAAGCCCGGCTCGCTGACGCCCGAGGAATTTGGATTGATGAAGCAGCACACGGTCAAAGGCGCGAACATCATGCGCCCGGTTTCGCAGCTCAAGGAGATGCTCCCGGGCATCGAGCTACACCACGAGCACATGGACGGCCGCGGCTATCCCTACGGCTTGCAGGGGCAGCAGATTCCGCTGATGGCGCGCATCATCGGCGTGGCCGACACTCTCGATGCCATGACCACCAATCGCCCTTACCAGTCGGCGATGGACCTCGATTACGCGCTGGACCGCATCCGTGCACTGACGGGCTCAAAATTCGATGCGGTTGTGGTGACCGCTCTCGATTCCGCTGTTCAGCACGGCAAGCTTCGCCTCAGCGCTGTTGAAGTTCACGTCTAAATTGGCAGACCATCCATGGCATTGAGACGCGGAGGTTTGGAAGTGACGTCCGCAAGACGCCAATTCAAGATATCGGCATTGAAGAGAAAGAATGAGCTTTTCTGCCGGATAGACATGTGGGGATTTGTGAGTGTCATGCTCACCTTGCTTTTTCTGCTCATGCCAGGGACTGTAGTGGACCCTAAGGGGCCTGCCGCGGACCTAGCTGGGGCTCGCCACTCAATTCGAATGCCCGGTGCTCTGAAAGAAGACGCCCTGCAGGTTATGGTAACGCGCGACGGCCAGGTCTACTTACGCGGTTCTCATCTTATGTGTGGGGATTTGGCGGATGAAATCCGCGAACGTGTGAGGAATTGCGCAGAAAAGAAAGCCTACCTGGCTGTGGATGCACGCGCCAAGTACGGAGATGCAAAAGCGGTCTTGGATCAGATACGCATGGCAGGAATAGAAAACGTGAGTTTCCTCACCGAAGAACCGCACCGCTAGAACCCATGCTTGACAAAGCATGCGCGGCCCGCGAAAGACGCTTCTGCTACAATTCAGGATTGTGGATAGACCGAAGCGCGCCACTGTATGATTTCACTTTTTGGCAAGAACGAGCCTGAGCCGACGCTACTTGAGCGGCTGAAGAAGTCCGTCAGCAAGACCAAGGCGGCTCTTTCTGAGACTGTTGATACGATTTTTCTCGGTGAGCGGAAGATCGATCCTTCGATCCTCAAGGATCTGGAGACCGCGCTGCTCTCCGCCGACTTGGGTGTGAAACCGACGCGCGAGATTTTGGATGCCGTGCGCGAAAAGATGGACCGCAACGCGCTCTCCGATGCCGCGCAGCTCAAGCACGAAATCAAGTCGCACATCATTCGAATACTGAACGCGCCTGTGCGGGCGGATGTTGCGGCCGCCAGCGGCATTGCCACCTCGCAGAATGGCAGCGGTCCGCGCGTGATTTTTATTGTCGGCGTCAACGGCGCGGGCAAGACCACCAGCATCGGGAAACTCGCGAACCGGCTTCGCCAGGAAGGCCGGAGCGTGGTGCTCTGCGCCGCGGACACGTTTCGCGCCGCTGCCGTCGAGCAATTGGAAATCTGGGCGCAGCGCAACGGCATTGAGGTCATCAAACAGAAATCCGGCGCCGATCCGGCAGCCGTTGTTTACGATGCGGTATCCGCCGCCAAGGCGCGCGCGGCAGACGTCGTCATTGTGGACACCGCGGGACGATTGCACACGAAATCCAACTTGATGGCTGAGCTTGAAAAAATGAAGCGCACCGCCGCAAAAGTGATTCCCGGCGCGCCGCATGATGTTCTGCTGGTTCTCGACGCCACCACCGGACAAAACGGTCTTGCTCAGGCTCGCGAATTCACTTCTACCGTTAATGTTAGCGGCATCATCCTCACCAAGCTTGACGGCACCGCCAAGGGTGGCATCGTCGTCGCGATTTCGCGCGAGCTGGGCCTGCCTATACGTTTCGTCGGCACCGGCGAGCAGATCAACGATATGGTTCCTTTCGACGCCGAAACGTACGCTAATTCCCTCTTCGACTGAACCGTGGACGCACACGCCATTCGCTTCATGCAACACGCGCTGGCCCTGGCGCGCAAAGGCGTTGGCCTGGCCAGCCCCAATCCTATGGTGGGCTGCGTCATCGTGCGCGAAGGCCAGATTGTCGGCGAGGGTTTTCATCAATACGAATGGCGCGATCACGCGGAGGTCGTTGCGCTGAAATCCGCGGGCGAGAAGGCGCGCGGTGCGACGATGTACGTCACGCTGGAACCCTGCAACCACACCGGCCGCACGGGCCCTTGCACGGAAGCCATCATTGCCGCGGGCGTACAACGTGTCGTCGCCGCCATGGACGATCCAAATCCCGTCAATTCCGGCCGCGGCTTCGAGCGCCTCCGCGCCGCCGGCATCGAAGTCTTCACCGGCGTTTGTGAAGCAGAAGCGCGCCGCCTTAACGAGCCGTTTACCTGTTGGATTCGAACGAAAAAACCTTTCGTCACGCTGAAGTCCGCGCTGACGCTCGACGGCCAGCTTGCCCTTCCAAAGCGCGTAAAGAAATCAGGCAAGCGCACCAACCGCGATTGGATCTCGTCGGAAGAATCCCGCGCAGAAGTTCACCGCATGCGCCACGCCTCGGACGCCCTGCTGACGGGCATCGGCACAATACTCGCTGACGATCCGCTGCTCACCGATCGCAGCGGGCTCGCGCGCCGCAAACGCCTACTGCGCGTCATTCTCGATTCGAAGCTGCGCCTTTCACCCGCATCCCGCATCGTGAAGACTTCCGACGACGATCTCCTCATCTTTACCACCGCGCCGCTGACCTCAACCAAGGCATGCAGGTTGCAAAATGCTGGCGTCGAAGTCGTTCGCGCGAAAGCGAAGAACGGCCGAATGGATCTGCCTGCCGTCCTCAAAGAACTCGGCCGCCGCGAAATCCTGAGCGTACTTCTCGAAGCGGGACCTACGCTCAACGGGGCTGCTCTCACGGCGGGAGTCGTCCGCAAACTTTTCCTTTTCTACGCTCCCAAAATCGCCGGTGAAAACCGCGTCCCATTCGCCCTCGCGCCCATTCTCGCGCCACAGCACTTGCACGATGTCCAGATTCATCAGTTCGGTCCGGACTTCGCCCTCGAAGCCCGCTTGAACAACAATTTTCCGCGTTGACTTGGCAGTTCGACGCCGACATACTTTCTCAAGTGCTTCTCGTTTTGTTTCCCGTGATTTCAAACTCTTTGCGGAGGAGAAACCCGATGCGACGCACCACGATCTTGCTGGTGGCTTTTTCCTTGATTGGCGTACGAGGACTTGCAGCGCAAGAACACCACCACGAACTCTCCGCAGAAGAAATAGGTTCGGTCCACTTCTCAACTTCGTGTTCGAAGGGGGCGCAGCCCGGTTTCAACCGGGCGGTGGCCCTGTTGCACTCCTTCCAGTACGAACAAGCGAGGCAAGCCTTCAACGAAGTTGCAGCGCTGGATTCCTCCTGCGCGATGGCGCAATGGGGCGTCGCCATGTCCCACTACCACGGTTTGTGGGACAACGGAGATATCGCCGCAGGCCGGCTCGCGCTCAAGCAAGCGCAGGAAATCGCCGCCGCCAAATCAGCCACCGCAGCCCGTGAAAAGGCTTATATCGAGGCTCTTGCCGCCTATTACAGGGAAGATGGTAACGACACGGCCGCGCACTCCCATGAGTTCGAGCAGAAAATGGGCGAAGTGCAGGCGGCATACCCGGACGATAGCGAGGCCGCTATTTTCCACGCGCTCTCGCTCTCGATTACTGCGCCCAAGACGGACAAGACCTTTGCGAATCAGCGCCGGTGCGGTGAGATCCTCGAACCGATTTTCAAGAAGCAGCCTCATCATCCCGGCGTCGCACACTACATCATCCATTGTTACGACAACCCGGTGCTGGCCGAGAAGGGCCTGACTGCCGCACGTATGTACGCGAAAATTGCTCCCGCCTCAGCCCATGCCAATCACATGCCTTCGCACCTCTTCACTCGAGTTGGTTCGTGGAAGGAATCCAGTGCTTCCAATTTACGCGCCGCGCAGTTGGCTGCGGCGGCTGAGCCCGCTTCGTCGAACGGCGAAGCGCGCGACCAGCGTCTCCATGCCATGGATTACCTCGAATATGCGTACCTGCAAAGTGGCCAGATCAAGCAAGCGAAAGCCGTGCTCGCGGAAATGAACGCACTACCGCCCGTTTCGGGACTGACGCTCACCGGTGACTATGCCCTTGCTGCGGTTCCCGCCCGCGCCGCCATTGAGCTCGGCAATTGGGAACAGGCCAGCGCGTTGAAGGTAAGAGAAGGCGCTGTGCCGTGGGCGGAGGCGATCACTTGGGCCGCCATCGGAGAAGGTAGTGCGCGGTCCGGAAATCTGGGCCGCGCCGCAACGGCCGAACATAAACTGGCCGCACTCCGCGATGTGGCTTCGAAGCAAAACAATGTCTACTGGTCGAATCAGATTGAAGTGCAGCGTCGCGAAGTGGCCGCCTGGATCGCGGAACAGACTGGCAAGAAGAGTGATGCCATCGCCCAAATGCGCTCCGCCGTTGAACTCGAGGAGAGCATGGACAAGAGCGCCGTGACACCTGGGGCAGTCACGCCCGCCCGCGAGATGCTGGCGGAACTGCTTGCGCTGGAAAATAGGCCGCAAGAGTCGCTAACAGAGTACGAAGCCGTTCTCAAGATGGCGCCCAACCGTTTCAACGCTCTCTATGGCGCCGCGCGCGCTGCAGAAGCGTTGGGGAATGAAACTGTCGCCAAGCAATACATCCAGAAGCTTTCGGAAATTTCCCCCGGCAACGAGCGGCCGAAAATGCCAGGCAAAATCGTGTCTTCTTCAAATTCACGCTGAGAGTCCATCGTCAACGCGTAACACGGCAGCCCCGGGGATGGCGTCATTCTTAAGCGCATTCAGTGCGCGATTGGCGTCACTCAAGGGAAAAATCCGCACGTGAGTACGAATGGGAATCTCGGCCGCAACATGAAGAAAATCTTCCCCGTCCTTGCGCGTGTTGTTGGCCACGCTGCGAATCATGCGCTCCTGGTACAGCAACTCGTAATCGAAGGACGGAATCGGGCTCATGTGAATTCCGCCGAGCACCAGCACGCCGCCTTTCTTGAGGGCCTTTAGGGCAGCCGGAACAATTTCTCCGGCTGGCGCGAAGACAATTGCCGCATCCAGCCTCTTCGGCGGCTCATCGAATGTTCCTCCCGCCCACGCTGCGCCCAACTCCAGCGCGAGCTTTTGATGACGCGCATCGCGCGTGGATGCAAAAACTTCGACGCCCCAGTGCCGCGCTACTTGAATTGCCACGTGCGCCGCCGCGCCAAACCCATAAAATCCCAGCCGCCCGCCTCGCACAATTCCTGAAAGCCGCAACGAACGAAATCCGATGATTCCCGCGCAGAGCAGCGGCGCAGCCTGCTCGTCGGGAAATCCATCCGGAATCGCATAAACAAAATCTTGCGCCGCGACAATGTATTCGGCATAGCCACCATCCACGCTGTAGCCCGTAAACGCCGGATTGTCACAAAGATTTTCCGCGCCCGACTTGCAATATTCGCAAGTTCCATCCGTGCGATGTAGCCACGCAATTCCCACCCGCGCGCCCATCGCAAATCGCCGCGCATTCTCGCCTTGCTTTTCAACGATTCCGACAACCTGGTGCCCCGGAATCACCGGTGACTTGCGCGGGACCAGTTCACCTTCAATCACATGCAAATCCGTCCGGCATACTCCGCAAGCTCGCACGCGCACCAGGACTTCACCTTTGCCCGGATTGGGTGTGGCCGCTTCCGTGAATTCCAATGGATTCGTCTCAATCGCCGCTGGTGCCGGTAACAAACATGCTTTCATCACGCGACCTCCGTGTCGTTTCCGCTCTCCAACGGACTCCAGTCTAGTGCCGTCTGCCTTTTGCGGGAAATGCTGTACACTCGGATTCGAGAACGATCGAAAGCCATCATGTTCACTGGAATCATCGAACATCTCGGGACGATTGAAGCCCTCGACCTCAAGCGCGATGGCGGCCGCGTCACTATCCACGCGCCGTCCCTCGCGCCGTCGCTCGCTGTTTCGAACAGCATCGCCGTAAACGGCTGTTGCCTTACCATCGTTGATCTTCATAACGGCCGGCTTTGCGCCGATCTATCCGGCGAGACCCTCAGCAAAACTTCTTTTGGTTCGGAAAGCGCCGGTTTGAAGCACGGCGCACGCGTGAATCTCGAGCAGCCACTCACGGCCGGAAAAGAATTTGGCGGACACTTCGTGCTCGGCCATGTGGACACCGTCGGCCACGTCACGCATCTCACGCCCGAAGGCGACAACTGGTGGTATGGCGTGAAGGTTCCCGAAGAATTTGCGCGCTACATCGTCCCTAAAGGATCCATCACCATCGACGGTATCAGTCTCACCGTCGCTCGCTGGAAGAACAACATCGTCGAAGTCGCCGTCATTCCCTACACCTACGAACACACCAATATCCGCGACCGCAAACCCGGCGACGCGGTCAACCTCGAAGGCGACATTCTGGGAAAATACGTGGAGCGCTATCTGGAAGCGCAGCGTTCTTCTTCGCTCTCAAAAATATCGATGAGCGACCTCGTCGAACAGGGCTTCTAAGTTCTAGCCGGCGCTGAGCGCTTTTCCCGCGCCCCCCGCCAATACAAAACCAGTCCCAGCGCAATCGCCGCCAGCGTTCCGATGAAGAGCTTGGCCTCGAACAGCACTTTGTTCGAAGAATCTCCCGGCGGCACCATGGAAACTGCCATGCAAACCAGCACCACAAGGAATCCAAGACCGGCGATCAACCACACGCCCGTCATACCCCCAGGAATCAGGACAGCGTGTTCATTTTCCCGCCGGTCTCTTCGCTTTGCGAGCTTGATCGCTGCCGCGAACATGTACAGAAACGGAATGAAGTAGATCAAAATGGTGATGTCCACCAAAACTTGATATGCGCCCCGCATGGTCTCGCTGATTTGGCTGATGAGCAGTACCGCGCCGGACGCCAGCGCTTGCACGATGATCGAGACGTACGGCGTTTTCCACCGCGGATGAATTTTTCCAAACGCGGCCGGCAAGTAGCGGTCGATTCCCACAACAAACGGCACCCGGGCGATTCCCGCCACCGTGCTTCCGACTCCGCCTGCATTGCCCATCGAAACCACAAGCGCGGCCATCACGCCAACGAATCCGATCCGCAGCGCCATCGAGCCGTGCGTGATAGCTTGAAACACGCCGCTCTTTGGATCCACTTCCGAGGCGGGAATCATCGACAGCACTGCGAATGTGCCGAGGATGTAGATTGCCGCGATCATCGCCCCCGAGGTCACCACCGCCCGCGGCAGCGTCCGCCGCGGATCCCGGATCTCCGCGCTCATTGCCGACACGAGCTCAAGTCCGGTAAATGCAAACGCGATCTGCGACCAGAAGTTCACCGTGTCCCAGCTCCAGTGCGGCATCATATTCGCCCAGGTGAAGTGCGTCACGGAACCGTGTTGAAACCAGAGCATCGTGGCGATGCCGACGAGCATCAGCAAGGGAATATACGTGGATACGCCGCCCGCGTTTTGCAGCCACTTCCCCACATTGAGTCCGATGACATTCAGTACCACCGCCACAAAGAGCAACACAAAAGAGCCAACCAGCAAAAAGGTTCTGTCTTGCGCGAGCGCCGCTCCTCCGGACCCTGCGAGGTACCCGCTCATTGCCGCGCTCGCCATCAACAGGCCGGGAAAATAAAAGATCGTATAGATCCAATAGGTCCAGCCCGCCACGAATCCGTGGAAATCGCCGAAGGCCTCTTTGGCCCACACGTACAGTCCGCCCTCCTCCGGAAAGCGCGACGAAAGTTCATTGATGACCATCGCGGACGGCACAAAGAAGAAAACTGCCGCCAGCACCCAGAGGCTGATCGAGGAAGTGCCGTTGTGGGCCGCAGCAGCAATCCAGCGCGGCCCCAGGACTGTTGCGATGTTGAAGAGAAGGACGTCCCAAAAGCCCATCTCTTTTCGTAATTGTTTAATCGGATCGGCGGAACCGTTCGCCGTTTGGCTCACAGAGTCACGTCCAGCGCCGGAATCAGTTCGTCTTGCATTCGAAAGTTCTTAAGAAAGGGATCCTCTGAATCTTCAAAGTCAGCCCATGGCCCGAAGAAAGTCACGCGGCCTTCCTGAAGAAACACGACCACGTCCGCCAGTTTTTTCGCCAGATGCGTATCGTGTGTGACCACGATCGAAGTTTTGTGAAACGCCTGCTTCAATCGCAGGATCAAGTCGCCCGCATGCGCCGCCATGATCGGGTCCACCATCGTTGTCGGCTCGTCATAAAGAATCGCGTCGGGATTTTGCGCCATCGCCCGGCCGACGGCCACCGCGCGCTTCATCCCCGTTGAAAGCTCGCTCGGCAATTTTTCGAGCACGTCATCCAGCTCCAGCATCTTCGCAATCTTCGTCACATACGCATCAATGTCCTCGTACGTCAGGCCCGTCTGGCCCTCCAGCGGAAATGCGATGTTCTCGGCAACCGTGAGCGAATCGAAAAGCGCGCCCGACTGAAACACCATCGTCACTTTGCGCCGAATCGGTTCGAACTCCTCTTCACTGAAATTTGTGACGTCCACCCCGTCGACAAAAACTTGCCCGGAGTCCGCCTTCAGAAACCCCATGATGTGTTTCAGCGATACGGATTTCCCGACGCCGCTGCGCCCCATGATCACGCAGGTCTCGCCGCGTTTCACCGTGAAGCTCACGTCCTTCAACACCGGGCGGTCGTCGAACGCCTTGCATACATCGCGAAACTCAAAATAATTGACCGCGTTGCCACTGTCTTGCGCTGCTTCGCTCACGCGCTCTCCGTTTTGAAACTCCGGCTGGCTTCTTCGTAGTCCGCCTGCGTATTCATGTTCCAGAACAGCCGCCCTGCGCTATCAAACCGTTTCCAGTCCGCCTCGTCAAGGACTTCCGAGCGCAGGAGTGCGACACCGTCCGTCACTTTGCGAATGCCCCTTTCAAACGCCGCACGCAGCGTTTCGGCCGCGTCGGTTCGCCAGCACGCGCACAGCGGCTCTGGCCCACCTGTGGAATGCGGCAGAATGACTTGCGCTGCACTCCTCGCGGCTCGCGTCGCCATATATTCCAGCCACTCGCGCGTCAAAAACGGCATGTCGCAGCTCAAAATCAGATTCCATTCGGCCCGCGCCGCACTTCCAGCAGCATCTTCTAGCGCGGTGATGATTCCACCTAGCGGCCCCTCCCCGGGCCATCGATCCTCAACAATTTCCACTCCGAACGCCTCGTACTTCCCGCGCACTGCAACGACTTTTGCTTCCTTCGCGGCACCCCGCAGAAGCTCGACCATGCGCGCCAACATGGGCTTCCCGCCGAACTCAACAAGGGCCTTGTCCTGCCCAAATCGCGTGCTTCCCCCACCAGCGAGCACGTAGCCCGCGAGATAATTGGAGGTCGCCGTACTCGCAATAAAATTCACCAGTCACCAGTCACGAGTCACCAGTTATTCTTCTTCCAGCGGTTCGCGGCCCGGTCGCCTTATTCCCAATTCGCGAAGTTTCTCCTGCAAACTCTGCCGGTGTAACCCGATAGTGGCCGCAGTTCGAGATACGTTCCAGCGATGCTCCGACAATTGTTTCGTCAGGTACGCTACCTCAAACTTCCGCTTGGCCTCCCGGAAATCGCGTTCGCCAATACCGTGGTCCGGCCCGCCATTGTTCTGCTTGTGCGAGAGCGCCTCGCCATGCACAACCTCCGCCGGCAGATCATCAATACCGATTTCGTCGCCTTGAGAAAGTACCAGGCTTCGTTCCAGCGCGTTCTTCAACTCGCGCACGTTTCCCGGCCAATCGTATTTCTCGATCGCTGCCACCGCCTCGCGTTTCAATCGCGCCGTTCGTCCCAGCCGTGCTCCATGCATTTGCAGGAAGGTATCCGCCAGCAGCGCGAGGTCTTCCTTGTGCGCGCGCAGCGGCGGCAACTCCAGGGTCACCACACGAAGCCGGTAGAACAAATCCTCGCGAAATTTTCCCGCACGAATCTCTGCCGCCAGATTTCTATGCGTCGCGCTGATCACGCGCACGTCCACGGGAATCGATTGCGTCCCGCCGAGCCGCTCGATGGTGCGGTTTTCCAGCACGCGCAACACTTTGGCCTGCGTCACCGGATTCATATCTCCAATTTCGTCCAGGAAAATCGTCCCGCCGGTGGCCAGCTCGAACTTCCCCTTTTTCTGTTGCGCCGCGCCCGTAAACGCTCCGCGCTCGTAGCCGAATAATTCCGATTCGATCAGTGTCTCCGGAAGCGCCGCGCAATTCACGGCCACGTACGCTTTTCCCGCGCGCGGCGAACGCGCATGAATTTCCTGCGCCAGCAAATCCTTTCCTGTTCCGCTCTCGCCAAGGATCAAGACCGTGGAATCCGTCGGCGCCACGCGATCCGCCATTTCGAACGAGCGCCGCATTTCCGCCGAGCGCCCGATCATTTGCCCAAACTGCCCTTCGGTCGTCAACCGCCGCCGCAACGCATCATTTTCCTTTTCCAGCGTCGCCAGCTTCAAAAGATTCGCCACCCGTTGCCGCAATTCCTCCAATTCGAATCCCTTTACCAAATAATCCGCCGCCCCAAGCTGCAGCGCTTCCACCGCAGTCTTGGCCGTGTCCAGCGCCGATACCATCAGCACCGGAATCTCGCTTCCCTGCTCGCGCATCCACCGCAGAAACGACAGTCCATCCTGACCCGGCAGAACCACATCCAGCAGCACGAGATCCGGCTGCTCCCGTGCCAGCGCCTCGGTGGCCGCTTCCGCCGAATCCGCCTCTGCGATTCGATATTTCGCTTCCAGCGCCCGCCGCAGCCCGTATCTCGCCGCCGGCTCGTCTTCTACGATCAGAATGGTCTTCATCTTATTTTCCTTACTTCCTTACTTCCTTACTTCATTACTTCTTTGTTCCTTCCACCGGCAGCGTCACCCGAAACCGCGTCCCATGGCCATCTCGCATCGGACTTTCGCAATTCATCTTCCCGCCGGACTCCGCAACGCGCCGCGCCACAATGGCCAAACCTAATCCGGTCCCCTGCGATTTCGTCGTAAAAAACGGCTGCAAGATCTTTTCCTGCAGCGCCGCCGGGATGCCCGGGCCGTCGTCTTCCACCGCAAGGACGCACTCCCCATCGTTCGAATCCGCAGCCACGACCACCCGCCCCCCGCGCGGCGTCGCTTCCAGCGCATTTACCAACAGATTGGACAAAATGTCATGGAGCGCCTCAGCGCTCGCCGCCACTTTGGCGTTGTTCCCGAAAACGTTTGTCTGCAGCTTCACGCCCCGCTTCTCCGCCTCGTGCGACAAAACGCCCGCCACCTCTTCCACCACCGCTCGCGCTTCGCAGTTCCCGGCAACGCTTCCGCCGCGCACCGCGGGCCGGCTGAACTGCAGCAGTTGATTCAGCTTCGTCGAGAGCCTGCCGATTTCTTCCAGCACCATTTTCGTTTCTCCGCGAATCGGTTCCGGCAGCTCCGGGTTTTCCATCTGCACCTGCAGAATCGTCTTCATGGAACCGAGCGGATTTTTCAGGTTGTGCGAGATGCTCGCCGCCATCTGTCCCACCAGCGCCAGCCGCTCGCGTTCCGCCAATTCCCTTTCCAGCCGCAGTTTTTCTTCAATCAGCCGGCACAAATCCAGCGCCCCCGGCAACTGTTCGCACAAAAACTCCAGCGCCACTTTCGTCTCTCCCGATATCGCCGCCCCATGCGGTTCGACCGAGAGCGTGCCGATCGTCCTGTTCCCTTGGAGGATCGCGAATCCTTGTTTGAACACCTTGCGGGCGGGAACCCGCTCCTCCTTGCCGGTCAATGGATCCCAGAGCATGCATCCCACGTCGGCCAGCTCAAATTGTTCTTTCAAGCGGCTCTCAATGAAACTCGCCAGCTGAAGCACATCACCCCGGCGCGCTTCTCCGTTGATTTCTGCCGAGAGACGACGCGCCAGTTCCATCTCTTTCAAAGCCGTTTCCTGCAGTCTTCGCCCTAGCGCTCTTTGCAACGGCTCAATGAAAATCACGAGTATGAAAAGCAGAATTGCCGCCGTCGCCTCAGGAGGCAGCACCGGCTCCAGCCAGGTACCGAGTCTGCGCACCAGGCTCAAGTAAAGCAACGCCAGGAACGTGGCAGAAATTGCGTACAGCAGATTCTTCTGCCGCCCGATCTGCAAGAAATTATGCCGCTGAACCAGGTAGATCAGCACCGTGAACGGCAAGATGGGTAGAAACGAAAAAGCCGTGGCCACCGCTTCTGCCGTTCGTGCTTCAACAGGGATCGGCGCAAAGTGCAACCCGGCGACTGCCAGAAACGACAAGACGAAAAAGGCCAGCAGCGTCCAGTGGAAATAGCGCTGCGGCTTGTCTGGTGCCGCCGCAGCGAACCGCCCTTCCCATCCCGCGCTCCACGCCAGGGCCGCTGCAAGCACGATCGCGAAGCCAGGCCCAAGGGATCTTCCGGGCACGAGAAAGTCGAAATGGGGATCCTGATAAAGAAGCGGAATCCGCTGAACCGCGAGATGCACACCAGCGGCATAGAAAACCAGCAACACGGCCAGCTTCCATCGCTTGCTCCTCAAGAGACCTCGCGTCTCCGCATACTCGATGTGCAGATGCAAGAGCACTGCGGGCAACAAACACAAGCCCAGAGTGATGATTCCAATCGCAAATTCGTTGAGTGCCGCGGGCGGCTGGGGATAGTAGAGGTGTGAGTTCAGCGCGAGAAGGGACCCGCTGTAAAACAAGAACAGCGCCACACAGAGAGAAAAGAACACGCGTTCAAAATTTCGCTGTCGCCGGTAACCGACAATTGCCACCATCCAGAAGAGCAGCAACAGCGTGCCAAACGTGTGGCCTATCAGCCGGATGTAGATCAGCGATCCCATGAGCCTCCGCGTGCGAAATTCTACCCTGAGCCTATCTGCAGTACAATCGCCGTGTGTCACTTTTTTCTTGCACTAGCTAAGTGCTTATAAACAGACAGCTTAGAGAATTCATAAAATCTACAATCCTATCGTGGCTTGTCCGGGAAAGACTTGACATGCAAGGCTTTTCTGCTATATTAGCAGTCGGCTGGGAGGAGTGCTAATTCCCCTTTTCCTTGTAGCCGCAATATAAGCCGCAAGTTCACCTACGGAGGTTGTTCAAGATGGCAGTGAATCTCACCCCGCTCCACGACCGTGTCGTCGTGAAGCGTATTGAAGAGAAGGAAAGCATCAAGGGCGGCATCATCATTCCGGACTCCGCCAAAGAAAAGCAGCAGGAAGGCGAAGTCATCGCCGTTGGCCCTGGCAAGCGCGAGAAGGGTGAACTTTATCCCCTCGACGTCAAGGTTGGCGATCGCGTGTTGTTCGGCAAGTACGGCGGCACCGAAATCAAAATCGAAGACGAAGAGCTCCTCATCCTCCGGGAAGAAGAGATCCTCGCGAAGCTGAGCGGCGCCGCAAAAGCAGCAAAGAGGTAGTGGCGGGTCTTTAGACCCGTTCGTTTCTGTTCAGAATTTCCCACTTGCACGAAGATTATCAGGAGGAATTTAGAAATGGCGAAGCAGATTGTTACAGGTGAGGCGTCACGCCAGGCGATTTTGCGCGGCGTGAATATCCTTGCCGACGCAGTGAAGATTACCCTCGGCCCCAAGGGCCGCAATGCGGTGATCGAAAAGAAGTTCGGCGCGCCGATCATTACCAAGGACGGCGTGACCGTAGCCAAGGAGATCGAACTCCGCGATCCCCTCGAGAACATGGGCGCGCAGATGGTCCGTGAAGTCGCTTCCAAGACTTCCGATGTTGCCGGTGACGGCACGACCACCGCGACCGTGCTCGCGCAGGCTATCTTCCGCGAGGGCGTGAAGACTGTCGCCGCAGGCGCCAGCCCCACCGCTCTCAAGCGCGGCATCGAGAAGGCCGTCGAAGTCGCCGTCGAAGAGATCAAGAAACTCCACAAGGACGTCAAGGGCGACATGATCGCCCAGGTTGGCACCATTTCCGCCAACAACGACAAGCAAATCGGCGGCATCATCGCCGAAGCCATGAAGAAGGTCGGCAAGGATGGCGTCATCACCGTCGAGGAATCCAAGA
>WNFB01000334.1_pt1 | contig 38983 bp, 41 predicted proteins | sample 5400501 | NCBI WGS metagenome assembly WNFB01 (sample SAMN13153341, study PRJNA577476) | soil metagenome | isolation source: 200 cm saprolite under Douglas fir tree site 2 hole 1 | place: USA:California | collected 2015-04-18 | reverse complement strand
CAAGATTGTCCTTCGGGACCTTCACATGATCTAGAATGAGTTCTGTTGGCTGTGAGCCCCGTAGGCCTATTGTTTCGATCTTGCTGCCAACTTGGAATCCTTCCGTTCCCTTTTCGACGATGAAGGCGCTGAGACCCTTATGCCGCTCCTTGCTACTGGGTGGCGGGCTGGTCCGAGCAAAGACTAGGTAAAGATCAGCAATCTCCCCGTTGGTAATGAACGTCTTCTGGCCTGAAATCTCCCAGTGAATTCCGTGAAGTTTGGCAGTTGACTTGATCCCTGCTACGTCAGACCCGGCTCCTGGCTCCGTCATGGCGTGAGCCCCAATTTTCTCGCCCGAGACCATTGGGACCAAGAATCGCTTCTTTTGCTCCTCCGATCCCCACTCGTTCAACGGCTCAGAAACTAAGTGACTCGCAACAAAGACCGTCGAGCAAGCTGCTGAGACTCTTGCTATCTCCTCAATGGCGATAACCATCGAGAGGAGATCTCCACCTAGACCACCATACTCTTCCTTGTAAGTGATCGCGGTGAGACCCACCTGAGCAATACGGTGAAGCAGGTCCCGGGGAATCTGGTTCTTCTGATCAATCTGCCGGGCCACAGGCCGAATCTCTTTCTCGGCGAAATCCCGTATAGTGTGTCTCAAACTCTCGTGATCGGTAGTCAGCTTTACCTCATAGTCCTCTGACCGGGGCATCATAGTGCTGGTCAAAACAATCTCGACGCTCCTGTTCTCACCGCCAATCGTTCCTTTAAACCTTGAAGCCAGCGAGACAAAACAAAGCTAGTGTTCGGTGTTGCCGAGCTAATCTGGGAACCACTACCCGAATAACGACGAGCTCTTGATGACATAGGGAATGAAAGCATAGGAATTGCTTATTTGTCGAGGAGGGATGCACTGTGAAGGAGTGGCTTTGATGTTTGTTCTCATGTCGATACACCGACCTCATCCTGACAAGGAGAAACTAATAGTCGACTCCATGCACCGATATGGCGAAACAGCCAAGCGCCAGAAGGGGCTTGTGAGCGTTCATACTCTGAAGGATGAAAATAGCGGCGAGCTTTTCGGTCTCGCAATATGGGACTCTAAGGAGTCCTATTTGGCAGCTAGGCCAGCTCTGATGAAGACTACTGAAGGAGACGATTTCGATTCCTGGGAGGCGGAGCCAATGAGAGGCCACCGTCTAAACTCCATCTGAGCCCTGTCAGGGCAAGTTCTTGAAGCTTAGTCCGATTCGACGACCGCGTCTGCCTCTATTTCGACCTTCGAGAACATCCAAAGAAGTTAAATTCTTGATTCGCCACGCTCCTGCTAATTGCCCCTGAGCCTTGGAGGGATTCCTGTGAGACTTGTCAAAGAAATCCGGTTGGATGCCCACTCAAGACCTCGCAGCCCTTGTGAAATCTTGTAGACGATGGAATAGGGGAGAGTTCCACGAAATCCTCTGGGAGTACAACTATCTCACTCCTTCAATTCTGAGAGAGAGAAACGCGCGGGGCTGGTTCTATTACGAAGGCGATCGTCTAGAGGGATTCGCCCTCGGGAGACACTTACAGGGATGGTGGCATTTCGAGGAACTCTGGGGACCCTGCGAGGGAAGCTCAGAACTACCGGCCAGCACAAATCCCAAAGACGCCGAAAGGGCTAACCGGTTTCAAAAACTGCTCCATCAACTGAATACCCGGACACTCATAAGGGCAGCAATAGACAACCCGTTTGCCAATCTTATCTCTCGAAATATTGGTGCGCGATGGAGCGGGGGCTACCTCTTGTCTACTCGAAGCCTGGGTCGGAAACTGGCAGTCAGGGTGCCCAAAGGTTTCCAGATTCGCAGGTTCCGAAAGGGCGATTAGAAACATATGTCAAGAATTCATTTCGAGGCCTTCGGCTTCCCTCACCCACCTCGAGAGTACTTGAGATGGGTCACAAGTCCCAACTGCCGAACAACAATCGCCTCTCTGGAGGGTGAGGTTGTTGGGTTCTTGACTGCAGAGAAACGGCGTTACCAGATATATGGAGATTTCAACATAGCAGTTGATCCCAAGTTCCACGGAAGAAGAGTAGGGTCTGCACTGATGGAAAACGGACTGAACGACCTGATCGGAATGGGGTGCACTACGGCAGTGGCTGACTTCTGGCTTCAAAACGCCAAGGTTCAAGCTCTGAACAGAAAATATGGCTTCAAAATAGTTAGCGCCTACAACTACTACAAGATTGGAGCGACTAGCTAGTCAGGCAAGCTGATCATAGCATAGATCGGCTAAGCTGTCAGCAGTAGGGCGGATTCGTATTAGTGGGGCGGGTGGGATTTGAACCCACGATCACTGGTGCCCGAGACCAGTATCTTAGACCAAGTAGTCCCCACGAAGCGTGGTCTGGACCACCGCCCCTGAGGGCAAGAAAACTGTTATCGCAGATAAAGCATTCAACATGTTGGCATATGGTCTAGAGAAAAGCCGACCCTGTGAAGATCTGCGTGCAGTGTCGGATGAGCAAACAGTCGATTAGTTTACTTTGACTTCTTTTCTGCGGCCCCTTTCATGCGGCCGTTGAAGTATCGTCTGATGATATGTTCGAAGAAGATGCTGAAGCCGCCTGTCCTGCCATAGTAAAGCTTGTCCACTTCCTGTCGCACTAGTTGTTCCGCCTCGTCGGTTAGAGAAATCATTACTTTTCCCATGGTAGCTCTAGACTACTATGGATAGCCAAAGTTGCGTTTTATGCTTATCCCCTAGTCGTGAGAACCCATCCGCAAAGAATAAGAATCGGGAAGAGCGGACGCTTCTTTTCAAAACATTACGCTAGCCACTCGTATGTTCTTCAGGTTGTCTTGACGACGCCAGCAGGCGATCTGGGTCTTCCACTATTCACTATGAAGATGACAGCTATGGCGAGGAAGACAATTCCTATCGTCGCGTTGCTGTAAAAGAGGAAGATTAGGAAGGATGCTGCCAGAAGGATGATTCCCGAAGCGATGCTTATGTTTCGATTGTTTCGCAATTCATTTCCGGGCTAGGTTACGAGATTTCCCGTCCTCGTAGGACCTCTCCTCAGTTCAGGAAATAGTTTCTGCTGGGTTAAACTGAGAGAAAACAGCATTACCGATTCCGTCCATGAAACTGACTGCGTGGTCAGGATTTAGACTGCGTGGTCACTTTAAATATTGAATTCTCGAAGCCGCGTTTCAAGAGTTCTCCGAGAAAGGATTCCACCAGACAACCATGGAAGATGTTGCCAAGAGAGTCGGCGTGAGCAAAGGCGCCCTCTACCTCTATTTCAACAGCAAAGAAGAACTCTTCAAGGGAATCTACGAGAAGGCCCCCCAAGCTCTCGGCGACATAATGCGATCTTCTTTCAAGGGAAACGATTTCGTTGAAAGCTCCAGTCAGATTTTCGACAGAATGATGCAGCAGTACGCATCCAACCCTAGTCTGAGCTTCGAAATTTTTGCGGAAGCCACACGAAACCCGGATCTCAAGAAAGTCCTAAGAGCGAACTATGACAGATACATCAACGTAATGGTTAGCTTTCTCAAAGAACAGAAAGCGGAAGTCAGATCGACAAAGGACTTGGACCTCCGTGCTTTAGCTCAAGCCCTTATCTCACTCTGGAACGGGATGGAAGCATTGCTAGTTGTCGGCTATCCCGTCGCCGAAGTAAAACGGGCGTGGTTAGAAGCACTCCGAACCATGTTCATGCATTAGCTACGGGAGAACGATAGCTTAACAGTGCCAAGACGATATCCCACAGACTTCACGCCAGACTTGCGCCGATTGAAGAGCTGGCCTTCGATGAAGGATAGTCTCTGGAGAAAACCCTATCTCATCGAACTCACTTACGCTGAGAACTTCCGCCTCGTAAGAGACTCCATCAGAGGTCAAAACCTGAAGATTCTCGAGATCGGCTGCGGCACCGGTTTCATGAGCCTAGAGCTGGCACGGATGGGCCACGATGTCGTTGGCATAGACCCCAATGAAAACATCATCCGTGTAGCTAGACGAACAATGCAAAGTGACCCCTATGAGAAGACCCGCGGAGACCTCCGCTACGAAGTCGCGGACTTTACCAATTGGTCGGACGAATCCGGGAAGTACGATATTCTTCTGTTTAGTCGCGTCCTCCACGACATGCTCCACCCTAAGAAAATCCTCTCTAGGGCTCGCAACCTGCTGAGAAATGGGGGAAGGTTGGTGTGCTTGGAGTATGCGTATGATCGGTTGAACCGAAGAGCAGCTATCTGGCTTTACCAGATTCGGAGAGCACTGGAAGTAACAGGTTGGTATCCTTCACCTCACCTTCCAGAGAATCCGGAGACTGGCGTGAACCAAATCCTCAGAGAGAACTTTACTGGGAGAAAAGAGCACATCAACAGTTTCGAGGAAATGCGGAAACCCCTAGGGGATCTCTTCAAGAGAGAAGACTTCTCTTGGCAAAGCTACTATTGCTGGGACATCCTTAGCGACATGCGTATTCCTGACACGGCGAAGGAGAAGGCATTCGCCCATTTATTCAAGCGAATGGAACAATTCCTAATCGACTCTGGAGAGATTCCATCCGTACTATTCCACTTCGTAGGGACCAAAGCCTCAAAGTAGGCTATTTCAAGGGTCCGCCTCTACACTACTTTTTTAAACAAAAACCATCTGGCTGGGCAGGGGACCTTCTTGCAGCGATCCTACGAACGATTTAGCTCGGAAGTCCTAGATGCGGCCTCTGCCCCCGTAAGGCTGCACATTCTCAAACTCCTCGTCTCCAAGGGTCCGCTGCCGTATACAGAGATAATGTACGAGGCTAAGCTCGATCCCGTACGGGACGCTGGCAAATTCGTCTATCATCTCAAGACGCTCCGCAAAGCAGGTCTGGTTTCGAACGAAAAAGGCACTAAAAAGTACGGCATCACGGAACTGGGAAAGATCCTAGTCGAATTCTCCAGGGACTTAGAAGAGTACATCGCTGTAAAACGTGGTCGACTCTTCGTTCGTACCTCTCGCATGACGATTGAGGAATTCGATCGCACAAGAATTGCACGGTCCCTTGTCAACGAAGCGGGCATGCCTCAAAGTTTGGCGGATGAAGTTGCATCGGAAGCTGAGGAGCGCCTTCTCCGGTTTGGCACCACATATCTCAGCGGTCCCCTGATACGAGAGCTTGTCAATACAATCCTGATCGAGAGAAAGCTGGAGGAGTACCGCCATAAGCTTACTCGATTGGGTCTCCCAGTCTACGATGTCACCATTCTTCTACGCGACGCTGGACAGAGGCGGCTCGACGCAACATGGGTCCAAGAATCAGCTGGTGGAGCTGTCGCGGAAGAATATGTTCTCCTTAACAGTCTGCCCCGACCATTGGTAGACGCGCATCTCTCCGGCCAACTACATTTGGAAGAAGCAGCTTCCTGGGTGCTTAAGCCCAGCATCTTCTTCCACGACCTCAAACCCTTCCTGCAGAATGGAACTCCTGGGACCAGCCCTCCGTCTTCCCTGGAAGCGGCCCTTGGGTTAATCCTGAAGATTGCGAGTACTGGAGAACGCCAAGTCTCTGGCGAGCAAGTCTTTGATGATGTTAACTTGCTGCTTGCCCCATTCATCAAGGGCGTCCCCGCACAGCGGGTTCAGGAATCCATTAGACTTTTTCTCTCTAGCTTGAATTGGGATGGCTTCTCGAACACTCTGCCCTCAAAAGTGGCCTTTGGAATAGATCACCAAACACCGCGCTATCTAGAGCGGGTTGAAGCCGTGGGCCTCAACGGGAAGCGAGAAGGGGTCTACGGAGACTATTCTCGCGAGGCGGAGGAACTCTTCAGGACAATAATTGATGCGAGCCTGGAGATCGGGAGTCAGATCCCTCTCGTCAATCCCTCGATTATCGTCAAGACGTCTCAGGAGAGAGTGAACGAGATGAGCCAGCTACTCAACTTGGCTTATGAGAGCTCAGCCAAATATTCCACTCCAAACTACTTGATACAAGCAATCGACCAATCCTCTTCAGTCTCTTCCGAGGGTTGCGTACTAGAGAGAGACAGGGAAGACTCGACCGGTGGACGTGCGGTAATCGGGACTGTTCAAGTGAACCTGCCCAGGGCTAGCTACGATGCTTCGGGCAAGGATGACAGGTTCCTTCAATCAGTCCAGTCTGCTACTAGTGAGGCGGTGAAGGCCCTGGATCTAAGACAGGCGACCATGCAGAATCGAGTGAAAGAGAGACTCCTACCACTCCTCGCATGGCAGACTAACGGTAGCTCCTACTACAATTCGAGTAGCGCTAATGCTGAGATTGGACTCTTAGGACTGGCTGAGGCAGTCAAACATCATACTCGTGCAGAACTGTGGGAGAAAACGAACGTAGGTTTCGCTAGAAAGATAGTTGAAGCCGCCCGACGCGCAGTCAGTGAGACAGACACCCGCAACGTCAAAATCCGGCTCGGAATTCATTCGTCCCCAGAAGCCTCAACTCGGCTAGCCTCCATCGACGCGGAAAAGTATGGTTTCTCCACAATAGTCTATCAAGGATCCAAGAAATATCCGTATTACACGGACATTCCAACAATCCCTCTGACCCAGAAGATCGCCTTGGCCACTCGGGCTTCTGTTGAAGGCGAGTTGCAGAGAGTCTTCGACGGCGGCTCACTGCTCCCTCTAGTGGTTGGTCCCAAGACCGACCCGGCAGCTCTAGCAAAAACCTCCCGTCAGCTAAGCGACTCTGGAGTCCGATACTTCACCTACTCCTCAATGTTCTCGCGATGTCAACGATGCTATCACACCAGTCAGGGGGTCCGAGCAAAATGTGAGAATTGCGGTTTTGAACACTTGACAATTCTGGGAAAGTATGCTGGAAGACTTGTGCCGGTTGATACGCTGTCGGAAGCCAGAAAGAGGGATATGGATAGAATCGTAACCTACGATCTATCCTAGACCCATCATAACGCTCCCAGGACGAGCCCTAGCAGGCCCATCCGGAGCACAACTCCATTCCCAACTTGCTGGAAGTATTTCGCATGAGGAGTGGAATCTACGTTGGGGTCAACCTCGTCAACGCGAGGTAGGGGATGCATTACAATAGAACTCTTCTTCGCCTTGACAAGATCTTCCGCCATTAGACGATAGGACCCTTTGACCTTCTCGTATTCTTGCAGGTCTGCGAAGCGTTCCTTCTGGACCCTGGTCATGTATATCACGTCTAGCTCCCTCAAGTGATCTTTGAGCGACGCAGTTTCCTCAACATCTATCTTCTTCGAAACCTCTTCCATAACCTCCCGCCTCATCCGAAGAATATCGGGCGAAATCAGAAACAGTTTGACCTTGTACTGGGATAAAGCGTAAGCTAGTGAGTGGACGGTCCGGCCATAGCGCAAGTCACCTATCATTCCGATACTAAGCCCATCGATGGTCCCGAACTCCTTCCTCATCGTGTAGAGATCCAGGAGGGCTTGTGTAGGATGTTCTTCAGCTCCAGACCCAGCGTTAATCACTGGAATCGAGGAAAACTCGGCGGCCATTCTCGCTGCTCCTTCGAGAGGATGCCTGACCACGAGCACGTCAGCATACTTCTCTACGACTCTAACCGTGTCGGCGAGGTTCTCACCCTTCTCCACAGAGGTCCCCCTAGTTTCAGCAAATCCCAGTGCGGTTCCGCCGAGTCTTGTCATCGCAGACTCAAAGCTGAGCCTAGTTCTCGTGCTAGCTTCGAAGAATAGCGTGGCCATTATTCTTCCATGGAGCATATCGGACCCCTTCTTGGCTAGAGGCTCCATCACTTCAGCCATGTCCAGTACATGGTCGATTTCTTTACGGGAAAAATCTCGGACCGAAACAACGTCTCGACCCGTGAAACTGGGACTAGACATTTCTAGGCGGCTCAAGTCTAAGAACGACCCTATAACTCTCTTTGGGAAACCTGATAGGAGATAGTCATGAAAATCATCGCCGCTACTTCCGACCTGTTTCTGCGATCAAGAATAGCCGAGCTTGCAAGCCAGACTGGAGCAGACGCCCTCTTTGCAGACAGTGCTGACTCGCTGAAAAAACTCACGGCTGCAAACCGTCCCCAACTAGTAATTCTCGACCTCTCATCTACTGAGTACGATCCTTTTTCCGTCGCGCATGAGTTGAAGATTTCATTCAACACAAGACTGTTCGGACTGTTTCCACATGTTAAGACTGATCTGAAGGCGAAGGCGGATAGTGTCGGGTTTGAGTACGTTGTGCCAAACTCAAGCTTCCTATCGAGTCTGCGACGAGTCTTGCTTGAAGGGGCTGAGGATGATTGAGCTGGATCATCAAAGACCTCTGGAAAGCCTTGGAAGCCAAACGAGGAGAATTTGAGGATCTTCTTGAAGAGGATAGGATCAAAGCGTTTGAGATCGTTAATCGGATAGCTACCGAAGTGGGCGGTCGTTGGAAAGTATTTGTTCAGTTGAATTTTCCGCCGGGACATGACAGGCCCAGTGTATCTGGTCTGGGGCATAGGGACCTGACGTTGCTGGTTTTTCGTGAGAGGAAGAAGTTCGACCCTGTTACTGAGTTGGAGGTTAAGCAGGCTTTTGCTCCGTTGAACCCGCTCTCTTTTGACTCGGCCGGTTTTGGTTATGAGGGGTTCAGGGTTAGGCTGCCGGCTGGCCGGATCGACTGTCTACCTGGAGGAGTTCATCTCTGGTGTGAGATTACGCCTGAGGTTCTTCGGGTTCTGGACTGGCTTTTCACTAACGCTTACGGGTTGAAGTCGTATCCGAGCCTGCTTTAGTTGAGGGGTATGAGCCTTTTTCCGAGTCTTCTTTCTATTTCCATCTTGTTCCGTTTGAGCTGTCTAGCCCGTTTCAAGAGTTCGATGAGATAGTCTAGGTCTACGATGGGTCTGAGGGCTTGGTATTCCCATGGTGTCTTGTTAATCTCATCCGGGTAGATCATGTAGCCTTCCGGGTAGTGGGTCATGAGTATCCCGGTCGGGTCCGTCTCCAGGACCTTTGAGAATTCTCTCAGGGTGTACCCTGCTTTCTTGAGCTGTTCCAGGGTCTTATCCAGCTCGTCGCTGGCCCTCTCCAGCTCTGAATACAGTTCACCCCTGTCTTCTGGCATGCGAAATACGCTCTGGACGTCTGCTGTTGGGAGGGGCTTGGCGCGGGCATAAGCGTTCTTTAACCCGTACGTCTCATCTTTCGAAACAAGCTCAACATCGAACAGTATTCCGTGGACGAGCCCGGAATCAGCCCGGATGAGGAGACAAGCCCGAGATATCCGATCATGAGCCACCACCTGGAGACTGCGGGGAGCTCGCGGAATGCTGAACAGTCCCAATACACCATCCTCTTCAAAGAATAGGTCAAGAATCCAGCCCGGACTACTGGCCCTATTCGAAAACGGCGATGCGCCGCAACACGCGCAGCACGAAAAGAGTTCTGAACATGAAAGAATTCCCTGAACAAATTATTTTTTTTATTTCGACCCCCCAGGGCCTCCTTGATGTCGCGCGCGCGTGAACACCAATCAGCCCGAGCGGAAGTCCATCATCCTAACCTCCAACGTCTTCAAGTTCACCACCGGCAACAATCCCGGCTGCGGCACCAACCCCATACGCTTCTGATATTCCGTCTGGCCCTGCCACGCCCCAGCATTCACAATCGTCGTCCCCCTGTAGACGCCAGACCCGGGAACGTGAATATGCCCTGACAAGAACACGTCCGGAACCCGTTCCACCACCAGGAAATCCTCCTGCTCCGGCCCAATACTCGTCATCTTCCCATACTCCGGCGCCAAATGCCGAGCCCTCAACTGCCACTCCATTGCCTCCACCGGCCTCTGATAGTCAAAACCCGTCACCGAACTTACAATATCCATCAAGCTCGTGCCGTGAAATAGGAGAAAATGGACCCCATCCAAGCGCACCTCCGCCGGATCTCCCAGAGACACCACCCTCCGCGAATCATAGACGGGACCAGCGAAATCCTTCGTAATCGCCGGCTGCGGCAATGCCTGCCGTACTGCATCATGATTCCCGGGAATCAGAACAACCTCCATGTGCTCCGGGATCTCCCTCACGAACTTCGCAGCTAACCGGTACTGCTCGTAAATATCCGCGACCTTCAAGTCCACCTCCTGCCGCGGGTAGATCCCAATCCCGTCAACCAGGTCCCCGCCTATCACAACATACTTGACCCTGTCAGCGATCTCCCGCTGGTTCGGCGCACCGACCTCGCCTTTCAACCAGCCGAGGACCCTTCGAAACTCGTCCTCCAAGAACACCTTGCTACCAACATGCACATCAGAGACTAGAACAGCGTAAACCTCCTCGTCAGAGTGAGCCGGTTTCCTGTCCGGAATCTCCGGCAACACTATATTCTCCGCAACCAACAACTTCCCAGAACTCTTCCTCGTCTCCAAATACAACACCTGATCCCGGACAACCCGTCGCGCCGTCTGCCACACCGCCGGGTTCGAATCGCCCACCAGAACAGTCGCCTCTTCATCATAATCATCAACCGTGAGAAAGATCCGTTTCCCCTTCTCCCGTTTCTCCACCACCATGCAGACAAACCGTCCCCGTCCATTCGTCCCACCCGATAAGGCGTCAGAAATCGTGCCCGTATTCCTAGTATCAATCCTCTGCCGGAAGAAATTGCTCATCTTTTCAAACCGACTTCTAAAATAACGGAGAAAATCGTCGAACCCACCAGTCGTCCCAAGCTTGCCCGTCGGATCGAACACAACCTCAAGCCTAGACTCTCGATCCTCCGCAAACCTCCTCGCCCGGCCAATACTCTCCTCCATCACACCCATTGCCTTTGTGGGGAGGTCTAGCTGCTCCGCGGCTTTCAGAACAAGATCCGTGCTGATAGAAACAGGCCTCGGCTGAATAGTACCCGCGACCCTCAACACCTCATCGACCAAGGGCTTTAGAGAGTCCTGTCGAGACAGTTCAACCAGAGTCTTGAACGCGGCGGACTCTACCTGGAACCCAGCCTCGAGTATCGCGCCTATTGCCTTCCGCAATTCCTCGGACAAGCAGGATCCCCCGGGTTTCCCCATCAGTTCTCATGCGAGGAACGTTTTATGCTGATATCCCGCGATTTCTCGAATCCTAGCGTGTTATTGTGAGGTCCGATATGTCCACAGAGATCTCGCACATCCTGTTCAGTGCGATGATGGTCGCCACCAGATGATTGACCAGTGTTCTGGAAGATTCGGCCACACTGGCTTCCGCATCGGCTAGTTGCTTCTTAGCTTCCTTGAACCTGGGCGCTACGGATGAAGCAAGCTTCAGGTCTCGGGATAATACTGAGCCCACTGCGTCCCTATACATCGTGTTCACGGCCGCCCCAATCTTCTCAAGCATGAGTTGTTCCACCTTGGGAACCACAATTTTCGTTTGAGTATTCTCAGCAATAGTGACTGAGTAGTCCGCAAAAGTCTCAATGTAGCTCGCTAATAGTCGGAAGTCGAGACAGTCCACTGAGGACACTTTGATCTTTTCCAGGAGATAGGTATCGGCGATCGCGGCCCTTACTAGTCGTACTAGGAGGAAGTACCAGCGGTCCACCTCCTCATCTCTTTCGACGACCCCCCTGGCCAGTTCCGCGTTTGAGGAGACGAAGGCTTGGACTGCGTCCAGCTGCATGGGCATTGAAAGCATCTCGAGACGTCGTAGAATGCGTTCAGGATTGAGCAGAGACGGTTCCACTAAGCACTGAAGAACAATCCTCTTCGAATCCTCTTCCAGGACCTCGAGACCCACCAGCCTCTTTGTGGTACGTCTTACTTCCTCCCGAACCTCAGGCGACAGAGTCTCTTTAGACTGGACCCTGATAATATCGTAGCCGAGCAAGTACCTCTCAATTATCTCTCTCCGGACGAAGGGTGAAGCGTCGAGGACTACCTCTAAGGGTGCCCTCTCTTCGTCAATCTTTGGGGAGAGCAACAGTCTTCCGTCTTGGCGTTCTTCGTAGGACACAACGGATCCGGCATCCAATCCAACGCGCTTCGCCCAGGCCTTTGGGATGGTTACGAGGTAAGTCCCGTCGGGGGTACGTTGTAGTTTTCGTAATTCCACTAGTGAAAACCCGGTATCACTAGACTACAATGAAGAATTTTAGGGTTTGTCGGAATCTACTATGAGGATGTTGGTAGCTCTAGAGTTTCAGTCTTTACTCCACTGTTCAACTGTTGGTAGACGAGCCGGACTACCTCTCCAGTATTCTGGCCCTTCAAGGCGCTAATTGCAATCTGCGGAACTCCCGGGAAGACTCTTGAAATCAGCATCTTCCCCTCCTGAAGCTGCCCATCATTGCAACGGTCAACTTTGTTGACGCAGAGCAGAAGCGGACGCTCGGGAGCAATGCGTTTGAGCATATCCTTAGACGCGTTGAGCTTCCTGAAAACTATCTCCTCGTTTTCGCTCACGTCTACGAAGAGCAAGATAAGGTCAGAGTTAGAAATCTCGCCTAGGGTCGTGTTAAAGGCTTTGAAGATTATGGGATGCATGTCCTCTATGAATCCGATGCTGTCAACCAGTATGAAGCTGAAAGCGTCTCGGCCATCGTTATAGTCCACCTTTCTGGCAAACGTTGTCAGAGTTGTGAAAGGCCCGAGTCCGGTAGCCTTGTGCTCTGAAACCATTCTGTTGAAGAAAGTAGTTTTGCCGCTCTGCGTATACCCTGCCAAGGCTACTATAGGGAATCCGAGTTCTCTACGTCGCTCCCGGAGCGTCTGCTTTTTCGCGTAAAGATCTCTTAACTCCTCTTCCAGACGAGAGATTCTCTTGCGAGCCTCTCTCTCATATTCGTGGAACGGATAGTCTCCTGGACCGCTCCAGCCCACTTGTTCGCCCAAGATACCTTTCAGCTTGAGGAACTCTTTCCCCCAAGAAAACGTGTATCGTAGCTTTGCAAGCTTGATCTGCAGCTTTGCTTCTTTAGTCATGGCACGCTGATCAAACACTTCTAGAATCAGCATGTTCCGGTCGATGACTTTGATGTCTGTCCCGCCTAGGACCTTCTGGATTTTGAAAACCTGGCTACCGGGAAGCCTGTTCGCGAAAACTACAGCTTCTATCTTCTTCTCCGAGACGATCTGTTTGACCTCGTCCAGTTTCCCCGGACCGATGGTGTATGTGTGATGAAACCTCTTCAGGTGCTGAACGATAGACTCGATGACCTCGTAACCAATGCTTCTGGCCATGGACTTGACCTCGTCCAGCCTAGAGGGGATAGTGGGCAGTACCGCCTCGACTACAAGAGTTCTCAGCTTAGAATCCAGCTCTATCTTTAGGGGTCCGTCGCTTATTTGAACGTCCTGTGTCCGAACTAGTTACTGGACCCTTATCTCAACGCCCACTGTGCGCTTTATCAGATCTGCTAATAGGTCGACCTGGGGTTTTCCGCCCTTACGAGTAGGGATAGATACAACCAATGGCAGCTCGACTTCTTTCTTGCCTCTGCCAATTTTGTCTTTGATCCATTCGAAGACAGGCTCTGTGACAATGACGAGAGAGACGAGTTGTTTGCTTTTTATCTCCTCGAAGGTTTTGACCGCTTCCTCCTCTGACTTGACAACCCAGGTGTTCTTGACGCCGCCCAGTTTGAAGTAGATCGAGGTTTCCTTGTCCGCGATTACGCCAATCTTGCCCAATGTCTGACCTCTACTTGAAGATCCAACCCGTCTCTTTTGACCAGAAGAGAAGATCCAGATCAGCCATAGGTATGCCTATTTCTTTAGCGAATCTGCGTAGCTTCTCCTCCATCTCCAAGTACCGCTTCTTTGTAATCGTGGTCGGGATTTCCGGTATGACACCCAACCGGTTCAAGTTTCGAAGAATGTGCCTGTCGAGAATCGCGAACTCTTCCCCTAGACCAATGTTTCGGAGAAAGTGGCTGGCCTCCTTGTAGCCCAGTCCCTTGACGTTTTCCACCAACCATTCCCGTAGTTCGAAGGGATTGTAGAAGCTTGCGATGCGCGGCTTCAATTCAAGTCTGCCATCTCTTGAGAACATGTTTCGAGCCTCAACGATGTATCGGGCTTTGCTATCGCCGAACCGGACCTCTTTCAAGAGAGGCTCCAGTTCCACTGCTCCTCCTTTGAGGAGGAGTGTCTGCTGTTTGAGCCGGGTGACGGCGGCCCAGCAGACTTTCGCTGAGGATTGCGGTGTCAATAAACAGAAGCATAGTTCTGCGAAGACATCGTTGTCGTTCCATTTCATGACCTGTTTGAATTCCTGAAGGCGCTTCTGGATCGCGTCACGCCTTTCCCGGTACAGGGCCCGTAGCTCTTCTACCGCACCGTTTCCTGGCGGGAGCGACATTTGTGTGTTAGAACTGCTTGAGGACATCTGGCTTCTCCATGATTCTCACGCAATAGAAACATCGTAGCCGTAAGGGGTCCTGTCGTTCTACGAGAAACTTGGGCTCAACGGGTTCCCCAGAGTTAGACACGCAGGCTGGGTTTGCGCATCGTACGATCCCCCTTATGGAGTCTGGAAGTTTGACTCTTGTCTTCTCCGTCACTTCATAATCGCGGATGATATTGATTGTCGCGCCCGGCGCGATGAGGGCGATCTTGTCAGCCTCTCCAGGCTTGAGTTCTCGATTCTCCACTTTGACAATGTCCTTCTTGTTGGCTGTCTTCGAGGGCACGTTCATCGCTACACTTACTATGTGTCCTTCGCCGCCGTCGATTCCTAGAATCTTGAGCACATCTAGAGCGTGACCCGATGAGATGTGGTCAATGACGGTGCCGTTGCGAATCTTCTTGACGTAGAGTTCCTGGGCCGCGCTTCCCTTGGACATGGTCCGAATCTTGTGACATGAGACGGCTTCTTTCACTCTTAATTCCTTGCCTGTTCTAAGCTAGGGCTCATGACCGTCGAGACGCAGAGCCTCAAATTTCACACTAGAAAGGAAGGCGAGATTCTAGATATTACGGACAAGGTCCAGTCTCTAGTTGAGAACGGAGTGATTAAGGATGGAGTAGCGTTTCTCTTCGTTCCCGGATCGACCGCTGCGATCACCACCATTGAGTATGAGCCGGGATTAGTATCTGACCTTACATCAATGCTGGATAGGGTTGTGCCAAGAGATGCTTCGTATGAGCATGACAAGCGGTGGCATGATGGAAATGGACATTCTCACCTCAGAGCATCGCTGATCGGACCCGACTTTTTTGTGCCGTTCCAAGACAGACGATTGACTTTAGGAAAATGGCAGCAGATCGTTTTCGTGGAACTTGATGTAAGGGCGAGAGATAGAACCGTAATAGTCCAGATAATGGGAGATTAGCAAATACACCCATACCCCTCTCTTTCCTCTGGAACGCTCCTTCATTTGACCCATTGAAAGTCGAGCGAATGTATTGAAGCGGGTCATCTGCAAAAATGTACAGACTGACCTAAATCTCTTAGAAGGACTGAAGACCAACTGGAGTAACAATTCCACACTAACTATCGAAACTCCCACGAAGTAACAATAGGTCTTGCAGTGGAAAGACAGGGGTGGGCGTACGAGTTTTAGACGGTCCACGCGAAATCCTTGTACGAGAACCCTTAATTCCACTGGAAAGGAGTCTATGCTTCCGACCCCCTTACAAAGGCTGGTTTAACATTGTCACAACAAGGGCTAGATCTCATCTTCGAACGCGTATTATTAGGCGGCGAAGTCTTCAGGGACAGAAATCTTCTCAGACACGACTACATGCCTCCCAGTCTGCCGCATCGTGAAGAGCAGATCCGACGGCTCGGGGCAGTTCTTGCTCCCGCACTGACGAAGGAGCGGGTGTCGAATCTTTTCGCGTATGGTAAGACTGGGACCGGAAAGACGATCGTCACGAAGTTTGTCTTGGAGAGGTTGCAAAAGAAGGCTCGGGATCACGGCCGGGCGCTTGACACGAGCTATGTGAACTGTCGTCTTGCAGGGACCAACTATCGAGTAATTGCTGAATTTTGTCGGGCATTGGGGCTTGATGTTCCGTTTACTGGGCTCGCTGTCGGGGAGCTGTTGGACCGGCTCAGGGATGCTTTACAATCGCGCAACTCTGCCTTCCTGGTCGTGTTAGACGAGATTGATGCGCTGGTCAAGAGGAGTGAGGATGATAGTCTCCTCTACGAGCTGACCAGGATTAGCGAGAGTTTGAAGGGTGCATGGATAGGAGTCATCGGAATCTCCAACGATCTACACTTCAAGGACTTTCTTGATCCGCGCGTCCTAAGCTCTCTAGGGGAGGAGGAGCTGGTGTTCAAGCCGTACTCTTCTGAAGAACTCTATGACATTCTGAAGGAGCGGGCGGAACTTGCCTTTCAGCCGGGTGTGCTAGAGGAGGGTGCCCTGCGGCTTTGCGCGGCACTGGCAGCGGGAGAACATGGTGACGCTCGGCGTGCCCTAGACCTTCTCAGGGTTGCTGGTGAGCTCGGTGAACGAGAGAGAGAGAAACGGATTCTTGAGTCGCACGTCCGTCTGGCTCAGCAGAAGGTGGAACATGACCGCGTAACCGAAGTCTTGACATCGCTACCGCTCCACTCTAGAATACTACTAATTTCGGTTCTACATCTGGAAAAGGCGCGCAAGGAAAGCTCTGTTACAGGTGATGTTTACGAGGCCTACCGGGAACTTTGCTCTGGCGCGACGGTCGAACCTCTAACGCAGAGAAGGGTCAGTGGCCTTTTGAACGAGCTGGATATCATGGGAATTGTTAACGCACGGGTCGTGAGTTTCGGCCGCTACGGCAGGACGAAAAAGATCCGGCTCGGCGTTGAACCCAGAGCTGTTACTTCCGCGTTCGGTGAAGATGAGCTTGTGAGGGGGCTCTTGGAGTACGCGCTTCGAAGCGTCCCGAAGCAACAGCAAATACACTAGTTGTATCGGGATTGATGATGGGCCGTTTCTTCCTAGGAGACTAGGAAACTCTAGGGCGCCTCTGATCGCTGTTCTACTCCAGGGCCCTCACTTGGTCAGGGCCAAGGCAGGATGGATAACAGTAGATGGGCTAGATGCCACGAGACAGGCCCTAACTCTCTTGAGCAGTCTCGGCGTGGCGTCGTGTCCGATTCTTCTGGCGGGTGTTGCGTTTGGCGGGTTCAATCTGATAGACCCCCGGGTGTTGCAGGGAAGGTTCAGGAACCCGACTATTGTTGTAATCGGGTCCCGGCCGGATAACCGGGCTGTGAAGCGTGCCCTGGTCAAGCATTTTCCTGACTGGCGGGATAGATGGCGGCTCATTGCGTCGTTGGGACCGCTACGGCACGTCAGGACAGTTGCTAGCGAGAATCCGCTGTTTTACGAATCATTCGGCTGTTCTACTCTGGAGGCGAGGAGGATTCTATCTAATTGGGCCTTTGTCTCCAGACTTCCAGAGCCTCTAAGGGTGGCGGGCCTTGTCGCTCGTGGTCTGTTTCCCTCGGAACCTCTAGCCTAGCCCGTGTAGTTACAGGAGGCTTTAGTCGTCCCGGGGACGATGCTGTGGACAGTCACTGGAGAATTCCGTGGAGAGTCGTTGGGGTCCATAGTATGGTAAGAAGGGAGAATTCGAAAGAGAACAAGCTTAACGACTATTTCCGCCGGAGATGCTCGAATTATGAACGGTTCTTATGTGACCGGGTCTGGGAGTGCGCCTTCTGCGCCCAGCAGGCAAGCAAGGTCGAGCCGCTGGAGCCTTTAGCGCTTCCTATTGCTGAGGCTTTGAGGAGGAGGTGAAGAATTGGAGACGTTGAGGGAGGAAGAGGTTCTCCAACTAGAAGAGGCTCTCCTGAAGAGATTGGAGGAGAAGCTTACACCACTCATGCGCCAGGCGGCAGCAGACGCTGCTAAGGTCGCCATGCACCAGCTGCGATTAGACTTGATGAATCATATCAGCAGACACGAAAAGACTATTCGACATCTCAAGCGGAGCGAGTTGGCGCTGAACCATATTCCTGCTGTTAGGTAGTATCACCGAGATCCTCTAGTAATGGATTAGGTTCTTGCGACTAGTTCAAGCTCATACACGTCGAGGTCGCGGCTTCGATTTGCGAATCAGCTCAACTTGGGGCGGTTCCCGGCGGGACAAGGCGGATTATTGGGGATTAAGAGAACGTACCTTCCGGCTGTTTTGCACGAGACTTGGATGACCCCGGGGGGTCACAATTAAGAATGCTTATTTTTTCGAGTGATTTTTGAAAGGGGAAGGTTTCGGCGTCACTCAGACACGTGTCTTTGGATGCCCTACTTCTTGCAGCTGGGGCAGAGGGGTGTCTTGTTGATGACTCCCTTGGTTGTGACGCAGTCGGTGCAGAGATGTTTCCGGCAGGAGCTGCACTGGCGGTTGTGTTCGTGGCAGACGACAGCTCCACATTCTTCGCAGACCGCCTTGGAGGCATGGTCGCAACGAGTACACTTCGCTGTCTCGTCCCAGATCATCTTTGCAGTCGCGGCTTGCAGGATCTTCCGGTAGGACCTTCCCCCTGCGGCCAGTTCGACGGTCACGATTGGAATGTGTAGTAGCTTGACTCCTGTCACTGATACGTCATCAGGATGGACTCCCGATTCTTTGCTCAATCGCTCGCTCACTTCTCCCCTGACAGCAACATCCGTGACACCGGAAGGAGCCACTGTAACAGTGTTCTTCATTTCCAGCTCAGGAGGAAGCTTGGGCAAGGATCCTGTCGAGGGCTCAATTTCCAAGCAGTCGACAAAGAGACCCGAACTGGGCAAGTCTCTCAATTCTCCTTCGTATAGGCCAGCGTCGCACTGGCGGCCGTCCACGCCATCGAAGACTAGGACCCCTCGTGCGACTTTCTTCTTACCGTGGCTTACGGTGAAGTCGGCGAAGAAGTATGGGCGAAACTCTAACTTGGGCATGGAGGCAAGACGGAGAAACTTGCCATTCTCAAGCCCATGAGCAAGAATCTTGGAGGCGAGGGCTCGAGAGAGAGGAAGCGTTCCAGGAACTTTACTGCGCTCAGGTGGCTTGATCTTCTCAACCCGCTCCTTAAGCTTCGCCAAGTCCCACAGCTCAACCCCCAACTTTCTAGCGATAAACTCAGCATCACCGGTAAACCCCTTCGGAGAAACGTAGATTCCGCTTGGCAGGCCGCCATCTCTCAAACGAGCAACAAAGCGTTCGACCTCTCGACCGTTGACTTGTCGGTCTCCTTCCCAGCATTCGAAAGCAATCTTCTGAGTCTTCTTCCCCTTCGTGCGTGACGCAACGATGTCGACGATGTGAGCTTCTGACTCACCCGCCTGAACGTTCTTCTCAACGTCAAAGCCTTCGATCCTGCAGACGTCGCAGACCATGTCAACTACAAAATCGTTAGAGTCTGAGCTAGTCTGGGCGGCCATAGGGACCCGCACGGCCTCAAAAACGAGGTTGTCTGAAACCGAGAATAAGCCTGGTGTAACTCCACCATCGCCGTTCGCATTGCGATCAGACAGAGTCTACTTACAGTCCTACTTCGGGCATTTCTCTAATTGCACGATATTGGATATGGGATCGTGAAGTGAGCAAAAACCATTAGGGGGTCGGATACAGAACCGTATCCATGGGCGGAATCGCTCAATCCACCAATTGGCGAGAGGGAACGAGGATCTCAATCAAGGAAGCGCTTGAGGACCCGATTCTATCGGCACTGCTGGAGAGGAGCAACGTTACCAAGGTTCAGTTCGAAACGCTCCTTATTGACCAGTTAGGTCACGATATGGCGAATAAGCGGCTCACCCGGGACGAAATGGCGCAAATACCGGGTGATCAGCAAGGAATCAGCCGTGGATCTCTAAACAGAACGCTAAGACAGGCCAGAGGGAACATTTCAGAAGCTATCTACACCGTGCTGCTCTTGGGCTACGCGGGACTGATGGAGAGTCCAAGTCTGGCTCCCTTCTTGGAAGCGTCGGAACAGCTGAAGAGCAAGACCGCGCAGCTTTTGGAGATTGCTGAGAGAGACCCTAAGCTCTACCGGGGAATAGTGGAGCAGATCATTCGAGATCTTGATGAAGCCTTTCGAGCCCTATACAGTAAAGCACGTGATACGTGACGTCACGATATCACGTCACGTCACATCACGGTAGTCAGAAAAGCTGGGGTAGAGTTGACGAGGCTCGCTAACTATTTGAGCGTATCACGGTCTTGATGTGGAGACGCAACGGTCAGGTCACGTAACTATCACCCGTGATGAAACGTGCGTGACGTCCCGAGTAGGTATGGGTGAGTGTTAAATACGAAGTGTTCGTGAATGTGACGTCACGTAGAGAGGTCGCGTGATATCACACGATGCTTGGACTGTTATCGCGTGGAAAGAAGGATAGTGATCAGCTAGATTCGGAAAATCAGGACGTTGCGAAGCTCTTCTTTGACTCGTTCTCAAAGAGGGTAGGTAGCGTTGAGGACGGTCTACGGAAGCTTTCATCAGATATCGAAAAGTTGAAGGTGTCAGTCGACCAAGGTCGCATTTCTGACATTGTGTTGTTGGAGCGGCTTCAGAAGGCAGAGAAGCTTCTCGGGGAATCGATTCTATGGGTCAAGACAATGACTGACAGGGTGAGTACCGTGCTGTATTCGAGTCCAGGCGTAATTGCTGAAAGTTCAGTGGAGCCGAAAAGGTTAGCACCAGAACAGTATGAAGCTGGGGAATCTGTCTTGGTCCCCGCTCAGAGGCTCGTATCCGTTAGTGGTGACATGGGGACTTTACCCTCGATCACGACGCCGACGGAGCTTCAAGTGTTGACTTTGCTTGCTACTGAAGGACCGAAGTCAGCTCCTGAAATTGGTAGGATAATTGGCCGGTCGCGGGAGCACACAGCACGATTAATGAAGAAGCTCTTCCAAGAAGGATACATTCGAAGAGATCAGACGCGCATACCCTTCAGATATTCGCTAACGGAACGAGTGAGGCAGACTTTCAAGAAGCCTGAGGCTAAGGATGGAGAGAAAGAAGCGGTGTCTGTTCCTCAGACCTGACTTTGTAACTAACGTTCTGCCCGTGTTCGGTCCTTTGGAGGACCCCCCTGTCCACCAGCCTAACCAGGTAGGTGGAGACGGTGCTGAGAGGAATCTTCTCGTGAAAGGATGTCTCGAACGCCTTCTTGGCATCAGCTGACGAAAAGTCTCTATCCCTAAGCTCCGAGATTATCGTGCTGGCTAGTCGGTCAAATTTTCTAGGGGAAAGTCCAAGAGCCGAAGCACTCGCCTTAGGAGTCCCAGCCATGACTTCAACAAGGTCCAGGAGCTTTCCGACTTTCTCCCGCGTGACCTGGCCGTCTACGGTGATTGAGTGTCTGACCCCGTCATTATCGTAGAACTCAAGTCTCAGGCGGCGGGGTCTCAAGTTTCAGGCCTCTTCTTCCCGGAAGGAGTTCACAGTTTACAGTTCACATGTAAAAAAGAGCTTCTCCCTCAAGCTTCACAGGCTGCAGTGAGAGCCTCGTTCGATTGATTGGCTCCGTTTCCAGTAGTTCCAGTGGAAACAGAGGGGTTCCAGGCAATGTTCACGTGTAGTGAAGCTATTCTGAACGATTTCTAGTATGGGACCGAGCTATTCGTCCCCGAGCTGGCCTCTGGAGGCTTAGGAGGAATAAGTGTGCTGGGAGTGCCTTGTTGGGCCAGCATAGCTCGCTCCTTCTTTCTTTGATTGTGTCGGCCTAAAAATCTGAGGGTCTCCATGATCGGCGTGACGAACAATGGAACCAGGAGTAGTAGTGAGTATGGTAGAAGGTCATTGAAGGTCCGGGTGAACTGTGTGAGGGGTCCGCTGAGGGAAGTTACCTGACTCGTGTCGGTGTTGATGGAATAGCGAATTCTTGTTCCGTTAGGTGCTGTCCAGAGAAATGCGACGGTAGCGGGCGAGAGTACGTAGATTCCGCTGCTCTGGGTTGTTACAGCGTAGCTTAGGGTTAGGGTGTTGCTTGGAGCTAGGATTGATGCTTGTGACGTTTGGACCCCACTGGGAGAGATTTGGAGGGTCTGAAGATAGACAGAGGACGCTTGAGGATCAGTGGCGTTCAACTTGCTAACGGTGACGTTGTCTAGGTTTTGGACGGTGACGATTACGGCGTGGGTTGTTCCTACGGGTCCTGAAGACGGAGCGATTGTCTTCTGGATTATGATGTTGGGCGCGAAGGGATACTTGAAGTTCGCAACGAAGTCGGGTCTGGAGCTAGAGGTGACGTCCAGGAAATATGTTGAAGTGGCATTGTTGTAGGAGGGATTAGGGAATAGTGGGCTGTAAAGAATCGTGCCTCTCTGGAACGTCATAGTGATAATTGACACGTTGGCCGCCGGGTCTCCGACAATATTGCTGGAGAAGCCAAGCAGGGACTTGACGTCTAACTGGTGAGGGCCCTCTTTGTAGAATTGGCGTGGCCATTGAATGTTCAGGTAGAAGCTGATGGCACGGAAGGATATTCCGTTGATGGCAGGAAGGAGGCCTATGGCCGCGAAATATTTTAGGTTCTGAATCCTTGCTGGGCCGATGAGACTGGAGAAGCTGTTGGTGGGGAGTAGGCTGATCAGTTTTGCGAGAGCTTCACCGTTGGAGAGTTCAGGATTCGGGGCATAGACGGTCGCACTGCCCTGACCTGTGGGCAGTGTGAAGATGGTTGTGAGGGGGACTCCGAGTGCTTGGGAGAACTGGGCCTCGACGGCAGTGGATTGTGAGGCTGTTGTCTTAGGGTTGCCAGAATAGACTGTGATCAGCGCAGGCTGGGAAATGGCTTGGAGAATCGAGCTCTGAGGCCCGTTGCCGAATGCTTGGGAGTCGTTGTTGTTGACGATAAAAACGGTCATGTTGCTTCCCGCGTAGTTATTGTCCAGGACGAGGCCTCTGCTTGACAAGTCTAGATTTGTAATGCTTAGGCTTGCGTTGGGAGAGCCTAACACATCAAGGGCGATAGCCAGGTTCTGTTCGTATGGTCCCGCGGGAGGCGCCTGACTGATGGGAGATTGGGTCGTAGACTGCGGGATTGCAAAGAGTGACAGAAGGGCGAGCAAAAGGATTGTTGTCTTTAGAGCAGGACGGTCAACGATGGTCCGGTCAACTTTCAGCCCGGGCTTTCCGTGCAGAATGACGAAAACGAATCTCGCGAGACCAATTCCCCCTTGCCAGAAGAGTGATGCTGCTCGTCCGGAGATCGTGACTATTGCAAAAGCAAGGCCCGCGTTCCGGGCTAGGGTCAGGGCCACTTGTTGAATGAATGCCGGGTCCGTGGGCGATGAAGCCTGCAAGAATAATGGTATCAAATCACTCGCGACAGGACCCGTAGCAGCGCTAACTAACGAGAAACTTGACGGCGGTGGCGGAATGTTAGCAAAACTGGCCAGGGACAAATTCCGATAAATGCTCAGGGCGGCGAGCCCCATGGCTCCCATTGTCGAGAGGAAGACTGCAAGACCAACCATGAATCCCCGTCCCACTCTTCCGCCTGCAATGAGACCTCCTAGAAGCCCAGCGATCATCCAAAGCTGGAATAGTGGAGGATAGGTTAGAGGATTGGTGAAGACAAGGTAAACGGCAACTATCAGGGTGTTGAAGTGTACCCCGAAGATTGGTGAGAGCCAGTCGCTGATCCCCTTTAGTCCTGGAGGGAGTTGGGTATACCCAATGTAGAGGACGAGCAGGTAGGCGGCTATCCATCCTAGATAACGTCCGAGGAACATTCCTTCACTGGGATGCGGCAGAAGATAGATTGTTTTTGGATCGTCGGGTGTGCGCTTGACCATCACGTTTCCAACGCGCGTGTATAGGTAGACGTAGAGGATTCCTGGGATGACGCCAGCGACGACGAAGCCGAGGACTGCGGCTGAGAGGCTTGAGCCACGGGCCTTCTCGAATTCTCTCGAAGCGATTTTTTCTCTAATTCGAGAACCTTTTCCTGCAACAATAGTGCAGCCGACTGTCAGAACGAGCAACGCGATGGGAATCGGTTGCTGTGCCAAGAGGCCCGGAACCCAAGTTGGCAGCGTGGCGATGATTATGGTTGATACTAGAATTCCCAGGGCGCGAGTGAACGAACTTGCCAAAAGGGCAACGAAGGCCGCTTGACGAATTTCCTTGGGCGCATCCTTCAGAGCCTGATAGGGCTGGGTCAGCGCCACCTGTTTCTGCCTCTCAGAAACAGCCCTTTTAGAAGGCGCGAAGAAAGGGATTCTGATACCGAACCTACTGCGCCAGACGTTTGGGAAGGCAAGCCATCTACAGGCTAACATGACTATTCCGTCTTACATTTCTCGACGAAGGACAGATGCGAGTATTCATCCATCGTTCCGGATGCAGGGTCCAGATCTGAATTGACGAAATGGGTCCTGTCAACCTGTTTCCGGGACTGGACCTAGAGCAGTCGAGAGCTGAGCGTGTTTAGCATTCCAAACTTCCTTATCATCATTGCTTCCATTTCATAAAGAAATTCGAGAGCCGAATCTGAAGACATGAAGATCAGAGAATTCAGAGTAGAAGACTATCCCGTCATCCTGGAACTCTGGAAGAACGCTGGTCTCATAATGCGGCCAGGAGATGAACTGGAGGGTATCAAGCTGAAGCTGCAGCGTGACCCTGATCTCTTCATGGTTGCTTGTGAGGGCAACGAGATACTGGGGAGCTCGATGGTCGCCTGGGACGGGAGGCGGGGATGGATATACCATCTGGCGGTGAAACCTGAGCAACAGAGGAAGGGCATAGCGATAGCTCTCATTGAACAGGTTGAGAAGAAACTTACAGAGAGGGGTGCTCAGAAAGTGAACGCTCAGGTCTACAAGTGGAACCAGCGGTCATTGGAGTTCTTCAAAGCAGCAGGCTACGAGACCAACCAAGACCTGGCCATGATCGGAAAGCATCTCAGAAAATAACAGCGATTGCGGGGGTCTGACCAGCAATGTTCAATTATTTGGCTCACAACCACTAGAATCCTATGTTAAGCGTATTACCTTACAAAGTGGCATTAATTGTACTGCTAGCTGCAAGCGGGTCCACGGCAGGCCTAGTGTACTATTACCGGGGACAAACAGCAAACCTGAACAGTCAAGTCTCAACCCTAAACAGCAATGCTGACTCCCTGCGCGATCAGATAGGTGCTCTGAGAGCCCATGTCGAGAATCTTACTAGTCAGATCTCACAGCTTCAAGCAGTCAACTCTCAATTGAGCCAGACTTCCCTTGAGCTTCAATCCCTCAAGACCCAGCTTGCTGACTCAAGTAATAGGCTTCAATCTTTGGAAAGGCAACTGACCGACGAGCTCAGTATGGTCCAGTCTCTGGAGTCACAGTTCAACATTCAATTGACCTCGCTTCAGAGTCAGCTCGCCCAAAGCCAGACCGAAGTAGCTCAGCTTCAAGCCCTGGTCGCCAAGCTTCAAGCACAACTAACTAGCGGCCTCTGTTCTTCGGCTAAGACTATTACTATTGGAGAACTTCTCGACCTTTCCTCCGCTCTTTCAACTCAAGGGGTGAGAGCAAAGGACGGTTCAGCACTAGCAATAAGCGACATCAACACGTTTCTATCTTCGGCCGGGTGCAGTTTGAAATTTGCGGCCGCTGTGGACGACTATGCACTTGACAACGCAAAGGCCCTGACTGACTTGCAATCTCTCGCAACAGCTTCGGGCGTGCAAGTAGTGGTAGGACCATTGAACAACGGAGCAGCCTATTACCTATTGTCGTATGCAAACTCGAACCACATAGTTCTGATCAGTCCGTCATCAGCCTCTGCCGCACTTGCGATACCAAATGACTATCTCTTCAGAACTGTGCCCAACGACAACGTGCAGGGTCTCGCAGATGCGAGAATGTTAGTGGACAGGGGCGCAAGTTCTGTTATCATTGTGCAACGACACGACGTATATGGAGATAATTTGGCAAATGCCATTGCTAACAGATTCAAGGGGCTCGGAGGGCATGTCATCGACACCATACAGTACGATCCGAGCATCATGGATTTTACTGCACCGCTGACCGCGTTGTACAACGACTTCCAGTCTGCGAACAGTACGTATCCGAACAGTGTCGCAATTGATGTTATAGCATTTGAAGAGCTGGGAACAATGATAATTCAGGCCAATTCGCAGCATCCGAGTCTTCTAAACGGAAGGCTTCCCTGGTTCGGCACAGACGGGGAGGCGCAAGACACTGTCATAACCGGCAACGCCACAGTAGGGCCCCTAGTTGCCAAGGTCAGATTACCCTCGACTTTGTATGCACCAGTAAATAATTCCAAAACCGTCGCTCTCTATTCGAGATTTGTAGCTACTTATCCTGGCAATATCTGTGACTCTTTTTGTCTTGGTGCATATGACGATGTGTGGCTCGCGGCACTCGCCACTCTACAGGTTGGGTCTTACAATGGAACCAAAATACAAGCGGTGCTTAACACAGTGGCATCAAACTACTACGGGGTGACAGGCTGGATGGGGCTTGATCCAAACGGAGACAGAATAGCTGCAACATATCAGATTTGGAAGGTTGTCAGTCAAGGTGTGACAGCGATATGGGTCCTAGCCGGTACTTGGGACTATTCCACTGACAGCATAACTTGGACAAGCCCTCCATAGCGCAATACATACACCAGCCCAACTCACGGCTTACGCGTCGATCAGCAAATGAAGAAGGCTTACTCGATCTGAGGCTTTTACAAAACCCCTGATTGCTCATGGAGGTTTCAACATGCATATACTGAGAGGGGATTTTGGAATACAATCCGCGTGGGCGTCTGCAAGTGTCAGAGAAACCAAGTGACAATATTTCGAAAGTCTACACTGCCCTAGGAAACCCATACCGACGACAGATCATTCAGATTCTCAGGGAGAAAGGAAAAGCTGGATTCAAAGAACTCCATGAAGCACTCAAGATCAGCGTAGGAGCCCTCTACCACCATCTGGACACGCTAGATGGACTGGTGACGCAAGATCCCGGCAAGAAGTACATCCTCACCGACCGGGGGAAAGCTGCAATCAACGCTTTCAGCGTCAGCGAAGAGAAAATGATTACTGTAACATCCCAACCTCAAGCTAGAGACTCTAGGATCGGATTAGTTTCCAGAGAACTCCTGTTCGGCCGATCACTCTTCGACTATCTCAACCAAGAGCCGCTCAGAAGCCTCCCCCTGGCAATAATCATCTTGGCCCTGGGAGGCTGGATATCGTTTCAGGCAAACCTCGAGCCTCTGCTTTTGTTCTACCTGAATCCTTCACCAAACATCGGACAAGCCTGGTTCCTGCTAATGTTCCCTCTCGGCTGGCTCACCACGTTTGCATTGACAGATGGTCTGAGTAGCCTCATCTACCATAGAAGGGGAGGAGACCTCAGTCTGGTCAACGGAACAGTCTTCTCGATGCTGCCACTCTTGACTATCCCAGGATTCCTCTTCCTGGTGCAACCATTCTCTACCCTCCTAAAATCAAACGTGACTCTAATCATACTTCAAGTCCTAGTCCAAGTGTGGGTAATCTGCCTCCTCTCCAGCGCCATCTCAATATCTAAAGGATTAAGAATGGAAAGAACAGCACTGATCAGCCTTGGAGTAATTTACCTCAACATAACCGCTGTCCTATTCACCCTCCAGTTGGGGCTGTTCTAGAGAAATAGAAGGGCTGCTGTAGCCTGGAAAAACGGCTTCTATTAATTTAGAAACGTTAATTTCGCCTTCTTTCGAAGAAAAACGCCTAAATCGTGTCTGAACCATATACTATCTTGGAAAAACGGAAGGTGTCAAGAAGAATGAACCGAACCATGACTTTGCTGCTCGGAACCTTCATCGTAGGATTGATGAGCCTCGCGGTTCCCGCGGTTGCTGGCGCACCGCCGGCTGGATCCATTGACGCATCAAACAGGGTCACTTTCAAGAGTGGATCTTTGACCGGAGTGTTTGAGGGAAACGTCCCACACATAACGTTCTACGCTACAAATGACCTGGGTCGGACTACCTATCAACTCAATTTCAGGGCTCTGATAGAGTTCTCGTTGAGCAGTAGCTCTGGGGAGGGAACCTACGAGAGTCCTCAGATGGCTTCTAGGGCCGACTTTGACTCCGCATCCTGGACACCCAGCAACTTCTATCCCGTAAAGGACAGTAGCGGCACCACGATAGGAATGGGGTTCAACTTCACCCTGAACGGAAACCTTGGAATCGTTCAGCAGACCGGCCAACCCCAATCCCTCAAACCCGGCGACGTGGTCCTGGTGGTCAAGGCATACAACAGTACTCGGACCGTGACAGTGAACGGGCAATCGGTAACCATCAACACTGCAGAGATCAAGATTGACTTCGTACTGAGAAACTGGCCATTTGCGTCCACCGGCGACAAGCTCGCCCTCCAAGTGAATATGCATAGCGACTACAACCACTTCGACCTTGACCAATCAACTGGAACCACCACCGAGGACGCGACACATGATGAAGGCACACAGGTAACGGAGCACTCCTACTTGGAAACATCCAATGTCGAACAGGAAGTCCGCTACTCTTCGGGACCCGTCACTTCAAACATGAACATCGGATTCTTTCACTTCGTCAACACAGCCACAGTGACCACGGCAACCGGCCAGGCCTCAAGCGTTCACGTCGTAGCGTCCTTCAAGGCGGAGAAAGACGGTGTCAGCACATTCCTTAAACTATACCTAGTCTATCCTTACTTTGCCAGCGGATCAACCCTAGTCCACGATCCCAGCTTCGGGCTTCAAGGAGGAATTCCCACCCTCTTCATCGTAGCCGGAGGCGCGGGAATAGCAGGGCTGGCGGCCGTACTCGTGATAAGACGTCGACATCCTCAAATCCAAAAGTACTCCGGGCACAAATAGAACGATGAGGCGGAGACAAACTCCGCTTCACCCCTCTTTTCTAATCAGATAAATCCCAATAGCTCTTATCTAAGAAACGGTCCGCACAGAAATCCCACTCGGCACCCTGAATATTTTACAACTGCCTTCTTCCATCATCCGAACGAGCTTGAGAATGAAATTAGACAGGCCAAGTTCAAATCAGTTAGAGCAAATGCGATCACAGGCTTCGCATGGCTCTTGCCCAAGTTCAACCAAATCATGGAAGGATCAAGAATTCAGAAAGCGGTTGATGACCATTCTCGAGAAAACAAAGCTAGAACCATCGATGATCGGTCAAAGCGATCACCTGTTAGGAGTCGGGAGAAAGCCACCTAGAACCTTGGAATAGTCTATCTTGTTTCTGGTCACACCTACAAGCTCAGTTGTTTTCTCACAATTGCGAACCGTTCAAGTTGGCGGTGGATCTGAAAGCCGTTCTTCAGGTACATGCTGAGGGGTCCTTTGTAGTTCTCTTCTGCCCAGGGAATCTCCCAATTCCGCTTGGAAGGATTGGTGGTAGGGTAGCCTTCGGCTATCGTTAGTCTGTCCCGTTGGAACTTGTCGCAGGCGGCGTTGAGAAGGGCGGTGCCGATGCCTCTTCCTCTGTACTGATGGTTTACGAGGAAGCACATTACCGAGCCGACGGCTTCACTGGGATTGTCTGCTGCGACTTCATAGTGGCGCAGGTTGAGGAAGTTGGCTCGGGACTGTGCGTTGCACCAGCCTACAGGCTTGTCGTCAGTATAGGCGAGGAGGCCTTGAGCCTTTCCCGTGCTTATTTGTTTGGATCGTGCTGCTCGATGCTCCGGGCCAGCTTTCGCAGTTGGGTCCCACTCGTTTCCTGGTGTGTCGTAGAAGCCGCAGTAGCATCCGGCCCAATGGGGAAAGTCTGAGAAGGCTTGGTCGAAGAACTTCAGATAGTCGTCTAAGAGTTCCGGCTTCAACTCTCGAACTGTTATTTCAAGAGTCTGACCCATGTTGAACACGTGCGCTCGTAGAGTTGTTACCCTCGTCAGGGCTGTAGGAGTTCCAGATACGAGTGAGCTAGAATCTTTGTGACACTCACTAAGTCGTTCATGCGGACGTGCTCGTTTATTCCGTGAATATTACTGTCTTTGCGAGTTGCTCCCAGAACCGCTATGGGTATGCCTAGGGCACTGACCGCCGCCATGTCGGTGGACCCTTGGCTGCCACAGGGTGGAGTATCTCTTCCCAGAACTCTCTTGGCGACTCTTCGAACGACCCGTACTAGAGGATGATTCGGAGGTGTCAGCATGGGATCGTATCCTAGGATTCGTTTCATGGACACTTTGACTTCTGGATGTTTAGAGGCGAATTCTCGGACGACTCGACCAACCTCTCTCTGCACATCGGCCGGGTTTTCTTCGGGAATAAAGCGCCGGTCTACTAGAATCTCGAAAGTATCAGGGATAATATTCCCCTTCAAACCACCCTTCGCCAAATTCACGTACAGTCCAGGTCTCATCTTCTTCGTCCCATACAACGGCTCCGCGGGAATCCGAGACCGTCTCTTGGCAATCTCCAGTCCCAGCTTCTTCAACTCCTCGATCAAGCTGGCTCCATATTCGATGGCGTTGACGCCGGTCCAGCCTCGTCCCGAGTGAGCAGCTCTCCCGCGAACCGTAATCAAGTATTCAGCATCGCCGAGACTGGCAATGTGTAACGCCTCTATCCCACTATCGGTGGAGAGACAATAGTCTACGTCTTTCGTAATGACGTGCTTGTCGACCAGATGATTGACGCCTGTATATCCGCCAACTTCCTCATCGGTAGTGAACGTAGGAGTAATGGTTCCTCGGAACTTGACGCCGGTTTCGACCAGCGCCCTGAGCGAGTATATCATGCATGCATCGGACCCTTTCATGTCAGCTGCACCCCGGCCGTAGATCTTACCGTTCTTGACTACTGGCTCGAACGGGTCGTGCGACCAGCCAGAGGGGTCCGCCGGGACAACGTCAACATGACCGTTGAGCAGGATCTTGGGACCGTCACTCTCGCCCTTCAAAGTAGCATAAGTGTTAGGCCGAGGACCCTTGAGACCGACCTCTGGGTTTACTTTCTTGCGAAGTGTCGCCTCAGGAATATGGCTTACAGAAGGTGTGACGCCCAGGTCTTTGAGTTCTCCGGCTAAGACTTGGGATATCTTGGAATAGTTGAGACCTGGCGGAACGGTTGTGTCAATGTTGACCAGTCGGCAGGTCAGATCCACTAGATCCTTTTTGTGAGAATCAATCCAACGATCAACCTGTTTCAAAACAGCTTGAGGGGGCAAGAGCTTCTGGGAGGGCTAAGGCTACCATGTTAATTGTTCTTTCGGAAGCGCCGAGAAAATGGGAGTTCAAGGGATACTGTAGGAGCAAAGGATGTTGGCGCTCACAGCGCTCATCGAGCTGAGGAGACAGTTTGAACACTCGCGAAAGATGTTCGGGAGGACAGACGTTCGAGACCCTAGCTATAATTGTTAGATGCGAGGTTCCTAGTTTGTGAAGAATCCTCCAGACTCTTAGCGGCATTGCCAACCTCTAGCTTTTGACGTGCCTGTATTCGTCTTTCAACATTCCTAGGACGACTATGTCGTGGAATTTGTTGTCGAAGAACACCGCTTCTCGAAGTCGTCCATCTTCTTTGAATCCCATCTTCTCAGCGAGCTTCAAACTGGCGTTATTCTCGGCATAAGTCCACCACTCAGCACGATGCAAATTCAACTGATGAAACATCTCGTCGAGAAGCAGTCTCGTCGTCTCCGTGCCAAAGCCCTTCTTCCATGCCCTCTTCTCGCCTAAGGCCAGGCCAATATCGGCGCTGGTCATTCTCCTTTGGAATTTTTGAATCCGAATACTGGCAAAACCTACCGACCTGCCGGTAGACTTCTCTTCGATAATGAAGGCTCTTCGTCCAGTGTCTTCGCCTCTCAGCTCCTTCTCGTACTCAGTTTCCAACGCCACCATTGAAATCACGTGGTCTGGAAAAGGCCTGGCCAACCGCATGATATCCTCATCGTTCTGCCATTTGTGCATCGACTTCAGGTCTTCACGTTCCAAGGCGCGAAGAACTACCTTCTTCCCAGACAGCATGCTTATCGCAGCTGCAAGGACCTATTCGCGGATAACAGTATCGCGGGAAGTTGCGCAAACGATGCAAACACGAGATACGCTAGGTCGAACTTGTGCTTGACTAGCCCCAGAGCCTCGGCCCGTAAATCGACGCTAGGACCGCCAGGAAACCTGCTGCAGGCAAGGTCACTAGCCAAGCCAGGATCATACTCCTCAAGGCTGCTCTGACAACACTCCGTTGGCCTCCACCAATCCCCGCATGCGCTCCTTCGGAGACATGGGTCGTGGACATGGGGGCTCCGAAGATGGCTCCAAACGACACTAGGACGGCGGTTGCCGCTCCCGCTTGTGTTCTCTGGCCTTGATCTAGGCCAGCATGGCGTCCCACCATTGCCATGGCGACGCGGTGGCCCAGTATCTGGGCGCCTACGACCACGGCTACCGTCACGATCAAGTATGGGAGCCAGGAAGAATATGGTCTTGCTAGGAGAATGAAGGCTCCCATTGCAGCCATCTTGGGAGCATCATTAATCCCCCTCGCAAAAGCAGATGCCGCTGATGACCCCCAGTGAGCTATTCCAGTTCGCCTCGAAGGACTCTTCGGAGCTGAGGCGGGAGCTTGCTGACTACGACGACGGCGAAATATGCGGCTGAAAATATAGGTCACGACCAGGACGGCAATTGGACCACCGGCTAAGGGTAACAAGACTCGCAAGGCGAGAAAATCCCACGCCAAGCTTGAGACTCCGAAAAGGACGACTCCCTGCACTATGATGGAACCGAGTATTGCGTGGGTCGTCGAGACCGAAACCCGAAGAAGGGTAGCCGCTAGGACCCATATTGTCGCACCCACAAGAGCGGCTAGTGCAAAAGATGGAGGAGGCGCGGTCTTCAAAAGCGATTGGGGAGTAAAAACGGCAAACAGTCTGCCTGAGATCAATAGGGCGGCGGCGCTTCCGAGGCCGCTGAATATGCCTCCCCAGATGAGAGGCCGGTGTACATGTCCTGGGCTTATCATAAGGGACGCTACGCTCTTGCCTGCATCGTTGGCCCCGTTGGCAAAGGCTAGGACGAAGAGGACGAGGAGACCTAGCTCTTCAATAGAAAACAGTGCCATAGGCTATCGCGGTATTTGGGCCGAGAGCGCTACTGGTCGTGCTGGTATAAGTTGTTCGTGATACCTTACAGAACCGGTTCTCTTACCGCCACTCTGTCCTAGTGGAATAGTCCTCCTTGCTCTCTGAACTCTTCAGCGCCCGGGCCCGCATAGGTCAATAGTGTCAGATGCGTGTACCTTCTACGTATCCAGTTCTCCATTGACTCGAACCAGATTCTGAACTCGTGAGGCTTCTGAACCAGATCCTGTTTCTCGTATTGGATATAGTTCATGTCCGCCTGAATTCTCCCGGGCAGCAAGATTCTAGAGACTTCCAGGGAACGAATGAACTCCACAACGGGTGACTGGAATCCGTCGATAACATAATGATCATTCTCCGGGTCATATTCAGTAATGAGGGGAAGGTCGATGCCGAGATTGTGCAGCCAAAACTTTCTCGTTGAGTCGTCCTCCGACGGCTCTGGAAGATCACGTACTCGCGGGAAATCAGATGTGGGAGAACTTGCTGGCAAAATCGCCAAGCGTCCACCGGATCGGACATATTCTAGGAATTCAGCCTCGTCTTTCTTGGCCATGTAGAGGATCAGTTGCTTAGCCAAGGCCTGATTCGTAAGGTAAGTCTGTCTGAATAGCTTTAGGGCTTGACAGACAAGGAGGGACCGGTTTTCCTTCAGGGAGAAAACGTGAACTTTCGGGAATCGACGACCCTACGTTCGCACGCTTATTGCGTGCCATTCGCCCGGTACCACGTATGTACGGAAGTGTGTGTCTCTTACCAGGCCTGTGAGGTAAGATCGTATCGCTGCCTTTCCGGGAAGGCCCGCGCCCCAGCCCCCGAATAGCGGATTGAGGTTGGCCGTGACGAGCATGCTTCCAGGCCGCGTGAGACGGCGAAGATGACCCAAGTACCTCGGGTACTCGCGCCAGTCACCGTCCAGGAACACCAAGTCATAACGGCCCTTGAGCTTGGGAAGGACCGATTTTCCTCTGCCGACTAGTATGCTAATGCGCTGGGAGAGGCCGCGTTGTTGCAGGGCTCGCTCTGCGAGGGCTGCATGGCTTGAGTTCGCTTCAATCGTGTCGACATGGCAGTTGGGTCCGCCCGCAGAAGCCATCACCGCAGCTGTATATCCAAGGCCGCAGCCGACTTCTAGCATCCGCTTAGCTTGAGTCACAGACGCCATAACCGACCACAGGGGAGCTTGCAGAGGGTCGCTTGGAAACAAGTCACAATCTGGACCGTGCTTCCTCCTATGCTGATTCGACAAGTGGTACAAGTCAAGATGAGAGTCGGCACGGTCGCCGTAGATTTCCATGAGTATGGCCCGAACATTCTTTCTCATGTTTCCTACACAAGGGTTCGAATGGAACGATTGTCAGATAACATCTTCGGGCGTTAACAGCACTTGAGGGAAGTGGAGGGGTGACTGATTGGGATCCGAGGAACTAGGCTATGACATATTCGGACCATTTCTAATAGTCGAATACTAGTGGCATGTGGAGATCGCTATCACTTGGAGTTTGATCTCATCGGGGCCTCGCGGGATGCCGAGCGACGCCTTTGGATCGCATTAGCCGTCTCCACGTTGATAGTTCTCGTCGAGTTCGTCGGAGGATTACTTGGACAAAGTCTTGCATTGCTAAGCGATTCTGGACACGTTTTGACGGATGTTCTGGCGATAGGAGTCGGAATCTTAACGTTAAGGCTGGGACGAATGCGTCACACGCCGAGACGAACCTTTGGCTATCATAGAGCTGAGATATTCGCAGCCCTAGTCAATGGTTCGACTCTCATCGCGGTAGCCATTCTGATAATCTACGAAGCCATCCTACGGATTCAGCAGCCTCCGAGGGTCCAAGGGACGCTGGTCTTGGCTGTGGCGTCACTTGGTCTCCTAGGAAACTTGGGCACGGCCGGATTATTGGCTCGCAGCCGGAAAACAAATCTCAATGTTAGTGGTGTATTTCTCCACGCTGTTGGGGACACTCTATCTTCGATTGCCGTGATTGTTAGTAGTCTAGTTGTGATATTTACCGGCTATCTCGGAGTAGATCCACTGGCAGCAGCACTAATCGGAGTCCTGATAATGCGAAGCGCCTATGGACTTGTTAGAGACTCGACAAACATTCTGCTAGAGGCCACTCCAAAGCATCTGAAGCTTGAAAGCATAGCCGAGACCATTCGCAGGGTTGACGGCGTCAAAGGGGTCCACGACCTCCACGTCTGGACCATCACCTCGGGTCTCTATGCTCTCAGCGGACACATCACACTAGGCTCTGACATGATAGAGGATGGGTCTGTTGTCATCGGAAAAGTTGCAGCGAAGCTGAAGGAATCCTTCGGAATAGAACATGTGACGTTGCAGATGGAGAAGGAGACGCTTGAGAAGCTTCAGGATTAGAAGTCACTCGAGGCTTTGAGAAGAGTAGGGTCGATTTTCGTCAGGTCGTCTTGACCGTACCTTTGAGGAAACAGTTCGGGATGTATTATCTGAGCCAGCATTTCAAGTCCGTCGACGACTCGAGGGCCAGGCCGACTGAAGTAGGCCGAGGCGTTCACCGCGTAGATGTTCGACGATTGGATGGCTGGGATTTTGTTCCATCCCGAATAAGATGAGAGCACGTGGACCTCCTCGAGGATCCGTTGCACATCAAACCCGCAGGGAGAAAGGACAATAATCTCAGGCTGATACTCAACAACACGGTCCCAGTCGATCCTTTGTGAAGGCTCTCCTAGATTGCCTAGGCCATCAACTCCTCCAGCGTAACTGATCATCTGGGGAATCCAGTGTCCTCCCACCCATGGGGGTTGAAGCCATTCCATGAAGAAGACCCGTGGTCTTCTCGACATGCTCCGAGTTTTCTCTCTCAATCTGTCTATTCTCTGAGATAACCTTGACACAACCTCTTCGGCCTTCGACGACTTACCCGTGATTTTTCCTAAGGGGCGAATGTTTTCGAGGATCTCTTCGAGATTACTCGGCTCAAGAGAGACTATTTTCGTCTCCGCATCCAATATCCTAGCCGCCTCCTTGACCTTGGTGTATGATACGGCGCAGACCGCGCAGAGCTCTTGGGTTAGAATGAGATCAGGCTTCAACTTCTCCAATAGTTTCTCGTCAATCTCGTAGATGTCGCCTCCACGCCGCTCTACCTCTTCGTCTACTTTGTGACTTGAGTGGATCTTCTGGTGAATCGCTGACTTGGTCAGTGCGGGTCGTTTTGATGCCTCGGGAGGATAGTCGCATTCGTGGGATACTGCGACGACTTGGTCTCCAAGTCCTAGGGCAAAGGCGATCTCTGTTGCGCTGGGAAGGAGAGAAGCAATCCTCATTGTCTGTTCAGCCTAACAACGTAGATATTCGGGATATGAACTCGACAAACCTTTGCACCTCTGCTGATTGCAAGCCGATTCGGATGATTGGAGAGCTTTCAGGGAGGAAATTCTATATAAGATGGCGGGTAACTTTGCCCGCTCCTTGTCTCAGTCTAGACGGTCCCATCAATCAATCTCTAGCTCGCCCTTGAAAGCGTCGCTGATAGCAGTCTTCACCGCACTATCACTCGCCACCAACTATGCTATGATCGACATTCCCAACGTCAAGCTGATGGACGCTCTCGTCTTCATCGCCGCATTCCTCTTTGGACTAGAAGTCGGACTCGGCTCAGCCATTTCCATTTGGGCCGTCTATGGATTCATCAACCCTTGGGGTCAAGACGACTTCACTCTTCTCCTCTTTCTCATGATCGGCGAATGCTTCTACGCAATTGCAGGAGCCCTCCTCAGCCGCGCATCTGCAGCCCGGGAACTTCTCAGTAATACTCGCCCATATGGACGGATGAGTCTGATTTTCGGTTTGATCGGTTTCCAAGCCACTTTCGCTTACGATGTTCTGACAAACTTCGGGTCCTGGATATTCAAAACCAGTACTCTGTACCAGGCGTTCATAATTGGAATGATCACCGGAGTGCCATTCGCAATCCTTCACGAAGCGAGCAACATCGCGTTCTTCGCCTTCGTCGTCCCACTAGCAATTGGCGCCTCGAAACGCATGGGACTGGCCGTTCAAGATAAGGCTAAGTGACTCGCTTGGGCAGCCATCGAGTCTTCTACCTGATTCTAGGGCTTCTCGCCGTAGCGATAGTGTCGGTGCAGGTTGGCGCATACTACTATTTTCAGAGGTCATACGATGGAACGTCGTCAAAATCATCCGTCCTATGCAGCTCCTTGACGACTAGCAATTCACCGGGAACCGATGTGGTTTCTGTGAACACTCTCGTCAACTATGGTAACGGTACGACGAAATGGTACAATGAAACAAATATCCCAAGTGGCTGGAATTTTTACCAGCTAACACTTTACCTTGTTGGGTGCAATGTTCAGGCACAGTCCTATGGACCACCTCTAAACGAACATCTCGTGACCGGGATCAATGGTGTCATCAAACAGGGCACCTATTCTTGGACCCTTTGGGAGTTCTGCCAGAAACACAGCGCTTGGGTTTTCTCCCCTGTCGGTGTTGATTTGATCCATGTCGAAAATGGGCAAACTCTTGCATGGGTTTACGAAGTCTCGTCCTCCGTCAGTTCTTCGCAGCCACCTGTTGCGGGTGCAAGAACCGTTAGCTCATGCTCCTAAGCGAGATTTCGATCATTCTTGGTCGCGAACGCTTATATGCCGAGTCGTGATGAAAGCGGGTAACTTTGCCCGCTACTAGCTTCACCATAGCCGCAGCCCTGCTCGTGCTAGTTTCAGCATCGACAATATTTCCTGTTACATTTGCGGCAAACTACGGTCCATCCTACGGGCCCTCGGCGATTACAACATCGTCGGGTCTGAAGGCCGCCTTACAATGGCTAGCCCTCAATCAATCATCTGATGGTTCCTACGGAGCGTATTTCGAGCACTGGGCAGCAGCTGCCGCCTACGCGCTATGGCTCAACAACACCCACTCCTCGAAAGCAGCCCTGTCGTACTCTTGGCTTACGAAGCAGCTCAGCGATCCGTCTTGGGGTTACTGGGGATCTGAAGCTGATGTTCCTGGCGAGGTCCTCTTCAGCGTCGCCTCGAGCGGAAACATTCACCTTCTTCAAATATCAAACGTTGCCCGCAACATACTGCAATTCCAAGAGTCGAATGGCGGCTTTTTTGGCTACTACTCAACAACTTCACTAACAAGTAGCGTTGACACGGCAGAAGCTCTTCGAGGTCTAATCAACGCACGAGCTATCAACGCTTCGAGCGAACAACTAGCCGTCAACTATCTCTTCACCCTTCAAAACCTCGATGGGAGTTTCAACCTAACGAGTGCAATTCCATATGCCAAAGACTATTCGCTCGGACCGGAACCGGTGAGCATAACAGCGCTCGTTCTACTTGCCTTGAACGACGCATCCTACCGAAGCAACGACGCTCACGTTTCTAAGGCTTTGAACTATCTAAGCAATGCTTCGACCAAGAACTTCGCTGTCCTAGCAAATGACACTAACCCCGTATACTCGGCATCTCTTTCCGCTCTCGCGTTCAATGCCTTTGGACGAACCAGTGAGTCTCTCAGAGCGGTCTCCTTTATCCTCTCACATCAAGATCCTGACGGTGGATTCAGAGACAGTACCAGCAGTTCAACCGGGTCAAATGCGCTATATACAGGCTGGGCAGCAATAGCCTTACAACAGGTCTCTCCGGGAGGATTTTTCGCCTCATTTCTCCGCCCAGTACTTATTGTTGGAATAATGATAGGCGTACTCGCGCTTGCTGCTATCGTTGGAGTCGTTGTCTACTTAGTCCGCAAAAATAGAAGCAAGGCGATGATGCCGAACATCTAGTAGAGACTCTTTCTTTTCAGAAAAGAAAAAAATTGGTTTTTCGTGCGCGCTGTTGCCGCTTCTGGACCGAACCGCTAGAAGTTCTGGTTGTGCTTTGCCGTGGACGTGGGTGTTCCGCCGTCTAGTGCGTGGACGAGGTTGACTGCGACCTTGATCGTTGGAATCAGCGCGATTAGAAGGAAGATTAGCGGGTAGGCCCACGGTTGGCTTGTGA
>WNFB01000260.1_pt1 | contig 39173 bp, 44 predicted proteins | sample 5400501 | NCBI WGS metagenome assembly WNFB01 (sample SAMN13153341, study PRJNA577476) | soil metagenome | isolation source: 200 cm saprolite under Douglas fir tree site 2 hole 1 | place: USA:California | collected 2015-04-18 | reverse complement strand
TGCGGCACATCACGGTGGGCGTCGAGGGTCAGGGACCGGTCAACGTCTGGCTGGATGAAGGCGGGCGCCTCATGAAAGTCGAAATTCCCTCCAGACACCTCACCGCCGAGCGGCTCACCGGCAACTGACCTTGCTGCGCTAGTCCTCCCGACTAGGTTCTTGTCGCAGGCCGAAACCGCTGCAGGGACTCGCGCGTAGGGCGCTTCGACCTCACGACATATCTTTTCAAGGACGACCATGAAACAAGTGTTGCTCGTGGCAGGCCTTCTGCTAGGCCCCGCCGCCGTTGCCGTTGCTCAGCAGCCCACAACTCCCACGAAGCCGGTCACAACGGCGGGTCTGTCGCTCAGCGACGCCATCGCCGTCGCGCGCGAAAAGAACCCCGCGTATCGGCAGGCCCAGAACAATGGAGCACCGGCGGCTTGGGGCGTCCGAGGCGCCTACTCCAGCCTGTTGATCCCGTCGATCACCGCTTCGGGCGGGATGAGCTACACGGGCCCCGGGTCGCAGACGTTCCTGGCGCAGAGCTTTTCGCAATCGGTCTCGACGGTCTCTTCATTCTATGATGTGGGACTGTTATGGCAGTTGTCGGGCTCCACTCTGTCCCAACCCGGACTCGCGAAGGCCCAGCAGCGCGCCGTCGATGCCGACATCGCCGGAGCGGAGAACGCGCTCATCACCGGCATCAAGCAGCAGTACCTGACGGTGCTCCAGGCGCGCGCGCAGGCTGACCTCGCGCAGAAGACGCTGCAGCGCAACGAAGAGTTCTTGAAGCTCGCGCAGGCACGCTACGGCGTCGGTCAAGCGACGCTGATCGACGTGCGCCAGGCGCAAGTCGCCCACGGGCAGGCGGAAGTGGGTCTGCTTCGCGCCCAGACGCTCGTCAACGTCGAGAAGTTGCGGCTGTTCGAGCAGATGGGCGTGACGCCGCCGATCGACGTAGGGGCGGTGCAGCTCACCGACTCGTTCAGTGTGCAGACGCCGCCATGGCAGCTCGCCGATCTGCTGACGATGGCCGAGCAGCAGAACCCCGCGCTCAAGGCGTTGCGCGCGCGCGAGGGCGCTGCTGCGTGGAACGTGCGCGCCGCGACGTCCAGCTACGGACCAGCACTGTCGCTCTCGGCAGGATGGTCGGGCTTCACACAACAGTTCACGAACGTCGACCCGATCATCTTTAGTCAGCAGGCCGCGTTCGCGAGCGAGTACTCGCAATGCCGGGACAACAACACAATCCGCGCCAACGCGGGATTGCCGCCGAACGATTGCAGCGCCTTCATCTGGGGTGCGTCCAACGAGCAGGCGCTGCGGAGCCGGAATTCCGTCTTTCCGTTCCAGTTCACCCGGCAGCCTTTCCAGGCGCGCCTGACGGTGACGCTCCCGATCTTCAACAATTTTGCGCGCGAGCTCAGTGTCTCGAACGCGCGCGCGCAGCACGGTAACCTCGAGGAATCGGTGCGAGCGCGCGGCCTGGCGGTGCAGACTGAAGTGAGCCAGGCATTCTTGACGCTGCAGACCGCGTTCCGGACCGTCGGCCTGCAGGACACGAATCGCAGCGCTGCCCGCGAGCAGCTCCAGCTCGCCACCGAGCGCTACCGCGTCGGCTCAGGCACGTTCTTCGAGCTGCTGGACGCGCAGGTCGCCGCCCTCCGTGCCGAGAGCGATGCCGTGAATGCGACGTACGACTACCACAAGGCCCTGGCGCTATTGGAAGCCGCCGTCGGCCGCAGCTTGCGTTAACTGAGAGGATCGAGGCGCCATGTCTAAGCGGAATAAAGTGCTGTTGGGAGGCGGCGGGGCGGTTCTCCTGATCGTGCTGGTAATGGTGAGTGCCAGTGCCAAGCGGGAGAAGGGGATCGAGGTGCGGTTCGAGCAGGTCGGACGTCGCGACCTCGTCGCCGCCGTCACCGCCAGCGGGAAGATTCAGCCCAAGAAGAAAGTGGACATCAGCGCCGACATCACGGGCCGCATCACGCGGATCGCGGTGCGCGAAGGCGATTTCGTCCAAAAAGGGCAGTTCCTGCTGCAGATCGACCCCACGATCTATGAAGCCAACATGCAGCGGGCGACGGCCGCGATGTCGTCGGCCGAGGCCGGCTCGGTGCAGGCGCGCGCGAACCGCGATCAGGCGCAGCGCGGCCTCCAGCGAACCAAGGAGCTGCACGAGCAGAATCCCAACCTCGTTTCCCAGGAGCAGCTGGAGCAGGCGCAGACCGCGTTCGATATCGCGGAAGCGAACCTGACTGCTGCGCAGCACAACGTGGAGCAATCGCGCGCCGGACTACGGGAGGCGCGGGATCAACTGGCGAAGACGCATCTCGTCGCCCCGATGTCGGGCCGCGTCACGCGCCTGGCTGTCGAGGAAGGCGAGGTCGCCGTGCCGGGGACGTTCTCGCGCGAGACTGGCCTGCTGCTCACGATTTCGGATCTCTCGGTCATCCAGACGAAGGTCAACGTGGATGAGACCGACGTCGTGCGGCTGCATATGGGCGATTCGGTCGAGGTCACGATCGATGCCTTCCCCGACACGACGTTCATCGGCCGCGTCACCAAGATCTCCAACAGCGCGATCCTGACGGCCGCGTCCGCCGCCGCCGGCCAGAGCGACCGCGCGGTGGACTACCAGGTTGAGATCACGCTGGCCAATCCACCCTCCGAGGTACGCCCCGATCTCTCGGCCACCGCGCGGATCGTGACGGACACGCGCAAGCAGGCACTGGCGATTCCGATCATTGCGCTGACCGTGCGCGAGAATACGCCGCTTTCGACCGAGCACCGGCCGTCCCGCGGGACGGCGGAGGCCGCCACCCCGGCACCGGCCGACACGAGCCGTCGTGGCGCGCGCGCCGGCAATAAGAAGGAAGCGGAAGGCGTGTTCCTCATCCACAACGGCGTGGCGACGTTCCATCCCGTAAAAGTGGGCATTGCGGGCGAGGAGCACTTCGAGGTCGTCGAGGGCGTGCATCAGGGCGACACGATCGTCGCGGGACCGTATCAAGCGATCCGCGATCTGAAGGAAGGCGCCCGCGTGCGTCCGAGCCGGGAATCCGCCGATACGACCAGCCGGCGTCGCTCGTGAGCACCGTCCAGCTGTTTCGCACGGGTGATACGCCTCGCCCCGACGTCATCATCCTGACGTACAAGCTGACGCGCGAGTACGACATGGGCTCCGAGCTGGTGCGGGCGCTGCGCGGCGTGAGCGTACAGATCCAGAAGAACGAGTACGTGGCGATCATGGGGCCATCGGGATCGGGGAAGTCCACCCTGATGAATCTCATCGGCTGCCTCGATACGCCGACGAGCGGAGAATACTGGCTCAACGGGCAGCAGGTGAGCGATCTCGCCGACGATGAGCTGGCCCGCATTCGCAACAAGGAAATCGGGTTCGTCTTCCAGACGTTCAACCTGCTGCCGCGCGCCGATGCGCTGCACAACGTCGAGCTGCCGCTGATCTACGCCGGCCTCTCGACGCGCAAGCGTCGGGACCGCGCGGCGCAGGCCCTCGAGCGCGTCGGCCTGGGCGACCGCATGGACCACCGGCCCAACGAGCTGTCGGGCGGCCAGCGCCAGCGCGTCGCCATCGCGCGCGCGCTCGTGAACGAGCCCAGCATTCTGCTCGCCGACGAGCCCACGGGGAACCTCGACTCCACGACTAGCTCCGAGATCATGGCAGTGTTCGCGGAGCTGCACCGCCAGGGCCAGACCGTCGTGATGGTCACGCACGAGCACGATATCGCGGCACATGCCGCGCGCGTGATCACCCTGCGCGACGGCGTGGTGGCCACCGACCAGGCCCGGGCCGCCTGAAGTGCCGTTTTTTGAGGCGTTCCTTCTCGCGATTCAGACGATCCGCGCGCAGAAGCTGAAGAGCGGCTTCTCGCTGCTCGGCGTCTTCATCGGCGTCGCTTCATTGATCGGCGCGTGGTCCATCGTCAACGGCGTGAACCGCTACATGACCGAGAAATTCGCGCAGACGATCTTCGGAGTAAACACCTTCCAGCTGCGGCGCCGGCCGGTGTTCACGCCCAACGTGCCCGACTCCGTCTGGCGGGCGTGGCAGCGGCGTCCCCGCATCCGCTTCAGCGATGCGGAGGCCATCAACGAGGGGCTCACGGTCCCGGCGATCACGGCGTGGCAGTCGAGCGAAAACGTCACGGTGTCCTACAACGCCAAGGAAGCGCGGGACATCGACCTGACGGCGGCGAGCGAGCGCTATTTCGACATCAAGAACCTCAAGATCGCCGCCGGCCGCCCGTTCACGGCCGAGGAGAACCGTTCCGGCGCGCCGATCGTCGTCCTGGGCGACGCGGTCGCCAAACGCCTGTTCGTCGACCGCTCGCCGCTGGGCCGGAACGTGCGGATCGGCGGCGTGCCCTACCGCGTCGTCGGCGTGGTGGAGCGGCAAGGTAGTATCCTGGGATTCCCTCTCGACCGATTCGTCGTCGTGCCGGCGCTCTCACCGGCGCAGAATCTTGTCAATCCGCCCGGCATCCTCGACGCTTTTCTCGTCAAAGCGCGCTCCGATCCCGAGATGCGGGAGGCGATGTCCCAGGCCGAGGGCATCATGCGCAGCCGCCGTCACCTGCGGCCCAAGCAGGACAACAATTTTGTGCTCGACACATCGGAGGGCGTGCAACAGTTCTGGGCGGGGATCAGCCGCATTCTCGTCATCGTCCTGCCCGGCGTGGTCCTCGTGTCGCTCGTCATCGGCGGCATCGTGATCATGAACATCATGCTGATGGCCGTCGCCGAACGCACGCGCGAAATCGGACTGCGCAAGTCGCTGGGCGCGCGTCGCCGCGACGTGCTGAGCCAGTTCCTCGCGGAGTCCACGGCGATCGCCACGGTCGGCGCAAGCTTCGGCATCCTCGCGGGGATCGCGCTCACACTGGCGATCGATAAGCTCTCCCCGCTCCCCGCAAGCGTGTCGCCCATGTCGGTCGTGCTCGGCGTCATCATGGGCGCCGGCGTAGGAGTCGTCGCCGGCGTGTACCCAGCCAGCCGCGCGGCGCGGCTCGACCCGATTACCGCGCTGCGGCAGGAATAGGGGGGCGGGGGGGCGCATGACCGCACTGTTCGAAGGCGTCGGCATCGCCCTCACGTCGCTCCGCGCTCACAAGATGCGCGCGGCGCTCACGATCCTCGGCGTCGCCATCGGCGTCACGGTGGTCATGGTCATCGGCGCCATGATCAGCGGCTTCAACAAGGGCATTTCCGATATGCTCGCCTCGCTCGGCCCGAAAACGTTCTGGGTGGGGCGGTACTGGGGTGGACAGAATGACCAGGATCCCGAAGACCCGAATCCGTGGCGGCGGCGGCCGCCGATCACCGTCGAGGAAGCGAACCGGCTGGCAGAATTGCCCACGATCGCGTTCGTCGTTGTGGACGAGTACACGTCGGCGGATATCGAGTTCGAAGGCCACCGCTTCGCCGCCACCGCCATTCGGGGCCGCAACGCCGACTGGCCCAAGATCGAGGGCGGCCACATCAATCCGGGCCGGCCGTTCACGCACCTCGAGGATGCAGCGAACGCCCATGTCGCCGTCATCAACACCAAACTGGCGGAAAATCTGTTCGGCCAGCGCGACCCGATGAACCGGCGGATCAAGATCGGCGGCCTGCCCTACGACATCGTGGGCATCTACGAGCCGCCGCCCCGTCTCTTTGGCGACGCCGACCGTCCGGAAGTGATGATTCCGCACGGCACATTTCGGAAGGACCTGCAGTACTGGCCCGGCTGGATGAGCATGTTTGTCGTGCCGCAGGATTCCGTGTCGCTCGACCGCGCGATCGACGACGTGTCGATGGCCATGCGCACAATGCGCGGGCTCAGGCCCGGCCAGAAGAACAACTTCGACGCGATCACGCAGGAAGTGTACGTCCAGGCTATCAACAGCTTCACGCTGGTCGCGCGCGTGCTGATGGTCGCGCTGTCGATGGTCGGCTTGATGGTGGGCGGCATCGGCGTCGTCGCGATCATGATGATTTCCGTGACCGAACGCACGCGCGAGATCGGCGTGCGGAAGGCGTTGGGCGCGACGCGTCGCGAAGTCATGTGGCAGTTTCTGGTCGAGGCGGCGACGCTCACACTCGTCGGCGGCGTCGTCGGGATGGCGTTGGGCTGGGTCATCGCGATCATGCTGCACAGCTTTACGCCCGTACCGGCCTACGTGCCGCTTGGCTCGATCATCCTGGCGCTCACCGCCGCGGCGGTCACGGGACTGCTGTTTGGGATCTATCCTGCGAGCAAGGCCGCGCGCCTCGATCCGGTAGAAGCGTTGCGATACGAATAGGGGCGGCAACGCCGTGCCGCCCGTGCCGCCTCTGCCGCCTGTAAGTTTGTAAACTCGTGCCCCTCTTCGAAGCCGTCCGCCTCGCCCTGCAGACCGTCTGGAGTCACAAGCTCCGGTCCTTCTTCACGCTGCTCGGCATCATCGTCTCCGTCGCGTTCCTCGTGGCCGTCGTCGCCGTCATCCAGGGGATGAACGCGTATGTGCGCGAGCGGCTGGCGGGCGCGATCGTGGGGGTCAACGCATTTCAGATCCGCCGCGATCCGATTCAGGTGGGATTCATCGACGACGAAGCGTGGAAGCAGATCCAGCGCCGTCCGATCATTGCGCCCGAAGACGTCGGCTTCATCGCGCGCGCTGTTCCCGATGCAGAAGCCATCGCCCTCCAGTCGGGGTGGCCGACGCCGATGGCGGATGTGCAGTGGCGCAACCGCACAACTGGTGACGTTTTCATCTTCGGCGTGACCGCACCCTACGTGATCGTTCAGGACTACGCGTTCGCCGCAGGCGAGGCGCTCAGCGACATCGATCTCCAGCAGCGGCGCTACGTCGCGGTGCTGGGCTACGATGTCGCCGACAAGCTGTTCGGGAACATCGAGGCCGCCATTGGTCGGACGATCCGCGTCCACGGTATTCAGCTGGTAGTAAAAGGCGTGATCGCGAAGAAGGGCACGGTGCTGGGGCAATCGTGGGACGGTTTCGTGATGCTGCCGCTGACCACGTTCGAATCGATGTACGGCCGCCGCCAGACGATGGTGATTTCGGTGAAGATGGCGACGGCGGAGGGCGTTGCGCCCGCGATGCTGCGTGCTGAGGAAGCGATGCGCATTGCACACCGTCTGCGGCCGGGCGCGGACAACGACTTCACCATCGATACCGGCGAAGGACTGATCGCGTTCTGGGCCAAGCTCACGCGCGTCATCTTCACCGTCGTACCTGCCGTGGTCGTCATCGGCATCGTTGTGGGCGGCATCGTCATCATGAACATCATGCTGATGAGCGTCACCGAGCGCACGCGCGAGATCGGGATTCGCAAGGCGTTGGGGGCTGCCCGCCGCGACATCCGGCGCCAGTTTTTCGCCGAGGCGCTGACGCTCTCGGTGCTCGGTGGCATCGCCGGCCTCGCCCTCGGCGCCGGGCTGGCCGGACTCGTGCAGGTCCTGTCGCCACTGCCGGCACGCGTCACGCCGTGGTCCATAGGCATTGCGCTGCTGCTTGGCATCGTCGTGGGCATCGGGTTTGGTGTCTATCCCGCGCATCGCGCCTCCCGCCTCGATCCGATCGAAGCCCTCCGCCACGAGTAGATGAAACTCCACTCGGTCCGCGAAGGCTGGCACATCGCCCTCGATCAGCTACGGGCCAACAAGCTGCGTTCGGCACTCACGGTGCTCGGCGTCGTGATCGGTATCGCCACGGTCATGGCAATGGCCTCCATCGTCGCCGGCTTCCGCGAACAGATCGTCAATACGCTCGAGGTGGTCGGGCCGACGACGTTCCGCGTGCTCCGCTATTTCTCCACCACCGGCGTGAATCCCGACGCGGTGCCACGCGAGGTGCGCATCCGGCCGAAATTGCTCCCGCAGGACGCCGAGGCGATCGCTCGCCTCCCCGAAATCCACTATGCGGCGATCTGGACACAGGTGTTCCAGCGGTTCGAGTATGGCGGGCATCACACCCGCATCCTCGGCGTATTTGGCGCCGATGACCGGTTCATGGAAATCCTGGGCGGTGGCCTCACGTACGGCCGCTCGTTCACCGCGGCAGAGCTGCGCGGCGGTGAGCCGATCGCGATCGTCGAGCAGCGGACCATCGACCGGCTGTTCGGCGCCGTCAACCCACTCGGACGCATTGTACGCATCGGGGGGCATCCCTTCCGAGTCATCGGCATCTGGCAACGACCCACGAATATTTTCGAGGTGCCGGGGACGCCCGAGATCGCCGCGGTGGTGCCGTTCGAATCAGCGCGCCGCAGCTTCATCATCGACGAGTGGAACAGCCTCATCATTCTCGTGAAGCCAAAGCCCGACGTCAGCGTCAACCGCGCGATGGATGCCGCAACGGTGACCTTGCGGCGGCAGCGCGGCTTACGCGTCGGCGACCCCAACACATTCGACCTGCTCACGTCCGATCAAGTCCTGAGTATCTTCGACAGCCTGACCTTCGCGTTCTTCTTCGTGATGCTCGTGCTCTCCAGCATCGCCTTGATGGTAGGAGGGATCGGCGTGATGGCGATCATGATGGTGTCGGTGACGAGCCGCACCCGTGAAATCGGCTTGCGCAAGGCCCTCGGCGCCACGCGCCGCGCCATTCTGTGGCAGTTCCTGGTGGAAGCGGCAACGCTGACGTTGCTGGGCGGCATCATCGGCATCGCGCTGGGAGTGGGCGTCGGCGAGGTGCTGAAGCGGCTGCTCGCATTCAGCACGACGATCCCCGTCGTGCCCGCCGCGATTGCCACCGCCGCATCGATCCTGGTCGGTCTAGTGTTCGGCATCGCCCCCGCGGCACGAGCTGCCAGACTGGATCCCGTCGAGGCGCTTCGGTATGAATGACGGTCGGACGGTCGGACGGCCTGACGGCCAAACCGTCGACATCCTGGCAATTGCGGCGCACCGAGACGACGTCGAGCTGACGTGCGGCGGCACGCTGGCAAAAGCAGCCCGAGCCGGTCATCGAGTCGGTATCCTCGATCTCACCCAGGGCGAAATGGGAACGCGCGGCGATGCCGCGACGCGGGCAGCGGAAGCGGAGCGCGCCGCCAAAACGCTTGGCGTCGCGCTGCGGCTCAACGCCGGTATGCGGGACGCATACCTCGAAAACAATGAGGCGTCGCGGGGAAAAATCGTCGAGCTCATTCGTCGCACGAGACCCCGTGTGGTGATCCTCCCGTTTGCGGTTGGACGGCATCCGGACCACCGGATCGCCTCGGAGCTGGGACGCGACGCCTGTTATCTCGCCGGGCTCGCCAAGTACGAGCCCGGAAAGGGCGGCGCGGCGCACCGGCCGTACAAGCTGCTGTATGCGCTCGCCTATCGCGAAGATCCGGTGAAGCCGACGTTCGTCGTCGACATTTCGGACGTGTTCGAGGCGAAGATGGAGGCGATTCGCTGCTACGCGTCACAGTTCACTGGCGCGAAGGCCGCCGGGGAAATCCACCCGACGGGCCAAGACCTGTACGAGCTGATCCGCGTGCAGTCCGCGCACTACGGCTCCCTCATCCGGCGGCGCTACGGGGAGCCCTTCTATACCACCGAGACGCAGGAAGTGGACGACGTGCTGCAGCTTGGCGTGCAGTCCATCTAGTTGGTAGATTGCGGCTTCCATGACCAAGCGCGTCACCTATCTCGACAACGCCGCGACAACTCCGGTGCGGTCCGAGGTCCTGGAGGCGATGCTTCCCTATCTGGGGAAGGAAGCCTTCGGCAACCCCTCGTCCGCCCACCGGTTCGGGCGTGCGGCACGCGCGGGAATCGAAGAGGCCAAGCGCGCGGTCGCTACCGCCCTCGGCGCCGAGCCGAATCACGTGGTGTTTACCTCCGGTGGTACGGAGGCCGACAACCTCGCAATCATCGGCGCTGCGCTCGCGTCGCGGGACCGCGGCGGTCCGTTTCGCGTCGCGGTCTCCGCCACGGAGCACAAGGCCGCACTCGCGGCGGCGCATGCGGTCACGCACCTCGGCGGCGAGGAAGTCATTCTCCCGGTGACGGCGTCGGGGCAGGTTGAGCGCGACGCTCTCGACAAGGTCCTCGAGCGCGGCGTCGCGGTCGTGAGTGTGATGTGGGTGAACAATGAAGTCGGAACGGTGCAGCCGGTCGCCGAGCTCGCGAATCGATGTTGTGACGCCCCCGCCGGTGTCCTGTTCCACTCCGACGCCGTCCAGGCGTTCGGCAAGGTTCCGGTATCGGTCCGCGACGTCAACTGCACGCTCCTCACCATTTCCGGCCACAAGATCGGCGCTCCCAAGGGCGTCGGGGCACTCATCGTGCGCGACCGCAAGGCGGTCGAGGCGATCATCCACGGCGGCGGTCAGCAATTCGGGATTCGGCCGGGGACCGAGAATGTGCCCGGCATCATCGGGTTGGGTGTCGCGGCCCGCCTGGCCGCCGAAGAGCAGCAGGACCTGGTGACGCGGCTGGGCGAATTGCGCGACGAGCTGGAGCGCCGTCTGCTCGCGATCGTACCTGATGCCCTGATCAACGGCTGGCAGGGCGAGCGCGCGCCGCACATCTCGAACGTGTCGATTCCCGGGACTGACAGCGAAGCGCTGTTGATGCATCTCGACCTTGCCGGGATCGCCTGCTCATCGGGATCGGCCTGCAGCACGGGGGCCGTCGAGCCGTCGCATGTGCTCACGGCGATGGGCGTGCCGCGCGAGTTGGGCGTGGCCGCGCTGCGGTTCTCCTTCGGCAAGGACAGCACCATGGAGGACGTGGAAGCGGTGACCGCGGCGCTGCCACGGATCGTCGAGAAGGTGCGGTCGCTCTCGGCCGTTTTGCACCGATGAGAGTTCTGGTCGCGATGTCGGGCGGCGTCGACTCCTCGGTCGCCGCGGCCCTGCTCGTCGAGCAGGGTCACGAGGTGATCGGCGCGACGATGAAGCTGTTCTGTTACGGCGACACCGTTCCCGACCGTCCCTGCTGCTCCCTCGACTCGATCACCGACGCGAAGCTGGTCGCGCACAAGCTCGGCATTCCGCACTACGTCCTCAATCTCGAGGACCGGTTTGGACACGACGTGATCGACAATTTCGTGTCCGAATACGCGCGCGGGCGGACGCCGATTCCCTGCGTGCGCTGTAACTCATTCACCAAGTTCCGCGACTTCCTCTACCACGCGGATGCGCTTGACTGCGATGCGATTGCGACCGGGCACTACGCCATTGCGCAGGACGGTGCGCTGTTGCGCGGCCGTGACCGGCAGAAGGATCAGTCGTACTTCTTGTGGGGAATCGGTCGCGCGGTGGTGCGCCGCATGCTCACGCCTGTGGGCGACCTCACCAAGCAGCAAACCCGAGCCGTCGCCCGGCGTCTGGGGTTGGTGACCGCCGACAAGCAGGAATCCGTCGAAATCTGCTTCGTCCCGGACGACGATTACGTAGCGGTGCTCGAGCGACATCTTCCCGCCAACGCGCCCGCGCTGGTCCCGGGCCCGTTCGTCACGACCGGCGGCGCCGTGATCGGCGAGCACGACGGTTTCGCGCGCTACACCGTCGGCCAGCGCCGCGGTTTGCCCGGCGGATCAGGCGAGCCGCTGTACGTCGTTGCGATCCGTCCCGAGACTCGCGAGGTCGTCGTCGGCCGCAGCGCGGAGTTGTTCGGACACGACCTGTCTCTCGAAGAGGTCAACTGGCTCGCCGATCCGCTCTCGCCCGGTGACGCCGTGTGGGTGCAATGCCGCTATCGCGCGCGTGCCGTGCCCGGCACGATTGCTGCGCATGCGGTCGGCCGCATCGCGCTCCGGCTCGCGGAGCCGGTCCGGGCGATCGCACCAGGGCAATCGGGCGTGCTGTACGACGCCAACGATCGATTGCTCGGCGGTGGCGTAATCGCCTAGCCTGGCGACGCGTGCGGGAGGTCACAGCACCTCCGGCCGCCGCGCGTGCAGAATTCAATTTCGTCCCCACAATTCCTCTTTGGAGGCTGTATGCGGTTGCTCCTTCGTGCCGGAGTCGTGTTCGGCTTAGCGGCGGCGGCAGCGTGCGGCAAAGACGCGCCGTCCCCGGTCGACTTCAACGATCCGGCCGCGATTTCGGCCAATTTGTCCTCGGTCGATTCCGCACTGGGTAGCAGCGTCTTCCGCAGCTTCACGGTTGCCACGACCAGTCTTGGTGCCGCAACGTCGCCGGCGTTCCGTCCAGCCGCGACGCTGATGCAAACCCTCCGGCCCAAGTTGGAGCGCGCCGGTGGCCAGATGTTGCTGCCGAGCCTCGGGCAGGCGCGCCAGCTGCAGGCGATGGTCCCCAACCTCAGCGTGTCCGCCGCGCAGGGCCGCATCATCCCCGACACGATGTACGGCCGTGTGTTCGAATGGGACACCGCGCTCAATCAGTACAGATGGCAGGGCAGCACCGTCGCCGGCCTCACCGGCGTGCGCTTCGTGCTGTATGCGACCGGTCTGGATGGCGTGATCATCGAGCCGGTGAGCGCGATCGGGACGCTCGACATCATCGATCAGAGCACACCCGCCAAGCTGCAGCTCCAGGTCCTGGTTCGGGGCCCGGGCGGGACGCCGACGTACGTCGACTACACCGCATCGGTGCAGGTCACCAGCCGAACGTCCGGGACGGCGACGGCCACGGGGACGATTTCGAACGGGCTGAGCGGTGGCAACAACAAGACGCTGTCGTTCGACGAGAACCTCACGGTCAACGCCAGCGGCGCCACCGTGCACGCGACGTTCGCGCTGAACAACCCGGTGATCACGATGATGCTGAACGAGTCGGTGTCGTACAGCGACCCGAATATCATCATCGACGCCGACTTCCGGTTGATTCAGAACGGCCAAACGATTCGTGTCGTCGGTCACGTCGCGCTCAACACGCTGAACAAGTCAGTCACCGTCAGCGTGACCGTGGACGTGGACGGTCACCCGGTCGCATCGATCAGCGGTGATCCCACCGATCCGGCCACCCACTGGGTGGATGCGGGTGGTGCGCCGTTGACGGCCGCGGACCTGACGGCGCTCAAAGATCTGTTCGACGCGTTCGAGAAGTTCCAGACGGCTGTGGACGGCTTGTTCGCGCCGGTCAGCACGTTCGCCGGTCTCTAAACCCAAGCAGCACGTTTCCCCCCGTCCGGCTCTGGCCGGGCGGGGGGTTTTGCCTTATTACCTACAGGTGCTCCGTCGATTCACTCGAGGCTCCCGCCCCTGAGGCTCCCGATGCCCACTCGTCGTCACTTTCTCGGTTCGCTGTTCGCCGCCACGGCCACGCTTCCCGCGCTCAAGAGTGACGCGCTGTCACGCATCCTCCCGGCCACGCGACACGTCGGGAGCAAGAGTCCCGCCGACGTCGCTCAGGACGAGGACTTCTGGCGTGAGATCCAGGCGGCCTTCGACATCGATCGCGGCATGATCAACCTGAACAACGGCGGCGTCGCACCCTCGCCGCGCGTCGTGAACGCCGCCTTCCAGCGCTATCTCGCCGTCTCGAACCAGGCGCCCGCGATTACGATGTGGGCGTGGATCGAGCCCGAGATCGAGGCGGTGCGGCGCCGGTTGGCCGCGAACTTTGGCTGCGATCCCGAGGAGATGGCGATCACGCGCAATGCCAGCGAGGCGCTCGAGATCGTGCAGCTCGGGTTACCGCTGCAGCGCGGCGACGAGGTGCTGACGACCACGCAAGACTACCCGCGCATGATCACCACATGGAAGCAGCGCGAGCGGCGCGACGGCATCGTGCTGAAGCAGATCACCTTCCCCGTGCCGCCACCGTCGCAGGAGGATCTGGCGCGCCGCATCGAAGCCGCCATCACGCCGCGCACCAAGGTCATCCACATCTGTCACATCACGAACCTGACGGGGCAGATCTTTCCGGTGAAGCAGATCTGCCAGCTGGGCCGCGCGCGCGGCATCGAAGTGATCGTGGATGGAGCACACGCGTACGCGCATTTCCCGTTTCGGCGCGACGAGCTGGACTGCGATTACTACGGCACCAGTCTCCACAAGTGGCTCACAGCGCCGATCGGCACGGGGTTCCTGTACGTGCGCCGCTCCAAGATCGCGAAGATCTGGCCGATGATGGCGGCCCCGCCCGAGATGAACGAGAACGTACGCAAGTTCGAGGAGATCGGCACGCATCCCGCGGCCAATCACAATGCGATCGTCGAAGCGCTGGATTTTCTGGACGGCATCGGTCCCGAGCGGAAGGCGGCTCGGCTCCGCTTCCTGCGCGACCGCTGGGCCAGGCGGCTGGAGCGCGTACCGGGCGTGAGGATTCTGACGCCCTACGATCCGGCGCAGTCGTGCGGCCTTGCGTCGTTCACACCGGGGCAGCTCGACGTCGGGAAGCTGGCTGGCTTCATGTTCGACCGGCACCGCATCATCGTCACGCCGATCGCGCACCCCGAATTCAACTGCCTGCGGATCACGCCGAATGTGTACACGACGCTTGCGGAGATCGACCGCTTTGGCGACGTGATGGAAGACGTGCTGCGCACGGGGATCCCGACGTCCTAGGGAGCTTCGCGATAAGTCGTATCGCGAGGTGGGGCCTGGGGGTGGGGTTAGGACGCGACACGCGTCCGTCACCCCACCCCCAGGCCCCCACCCCGCATCACAACCTGTCCAGAAGGTCCTAGGGCAGCAGCGCCACGATGCGCAGCGGCCCGCCGGTGCCGCCTTTGATCTTGAAGGGCAGCGCGATGACGTACGCCCCCGTCGCCGGCAGCTGCTCGAGGTTGGCCACGTTTTCGAAAGCGGGAACGTTCGACGCGAACAGCCGCCGGTGCACGCCGTAGTTGCTCGATTGGCCGTAATCGATGCTTGGCGAATCGATCCCCACCGCGTTCACTTTGCGTCGCACCAGCTCGCGCGCCGCATCCAGGTCCAGCCCCGGGAAGTGCAGCTCCGGGACCGCGGCCGCGCCCGTTTTGGTCGTGCCGAGGTAGCGGGCCCGATCGGGCCAGCGGCTCCCCCAGCCCGTGCGGATCAGCACGATCGCGCCTTGCGGGATCGCTCCATGGGCGTTCTCCCACGCCGTGATGTCGGTGGGACGGACGCGATAATCCGCACTCGAGTCGGCCTGATGGGTGATGTCGATGACGACCGCAGGCCCCATCAGCTGGGACACGGGGATCTGGTCGGTGGTATGCCTGCCTTCGACAAAGTGCACCGGCGCGTCGACATGGGTCCCGCCGTGTTCGGCGGCGGAGAAGTTGTTGGCGGCGTAGTAATAGCCGGCTGGCATGCGCTGCGCCGAGACTACGGTGAGGCGAAACGGCTGCGCCGTGGGCCAGTAAATGGTGGTCGAGTCGAATGGGTAGGTGAGATCCACCCATTTCCCGTCTGACAGCCGGGTGGCGACCGAGGGGCGGCAGGCAACCAGAACGACAAGCGCAGCGACAGGGGACAAACGGCGCATGTGATCTCCCGAGAGCCAAGTTGGGTTGCAAGTGTACGCCGGTTCATTAACGTTGCCAACCATGAAATCCATTTGCCTGGTCGTTCCGCTTTGCGTCATCGTCGCGTGCGGCTCGGACAAGTCGAGCCAAACCGTGAATCGCGATACGCTGACCCAGCGGCAGAAGGACAGCATACTCGCGAACTCACGGATTCCCAACGCCCGCGCCGTGGGACGCGCAATGAAAGCCGCCGATTCTACGAGCGCCGGCATCCAACGTGCCGATAGCGTCGCGAGGGACACGACGGAGTTCTAATGCGCGCCGTCCTGTGCGGCGTGGTCCTGGCCGTCGCCGCATGCGGGGGGGGGGCCCCCAACCCGTGCTCCGGCCATCAGTTTGATCGCCTGCGCCGCTATTCCCTTCCCTACGCGGGCCACTGGGTAGTCGCCCGCGGGGACTCGCTCACCTTTCCCGACGCGCCCGCGATGAGCGACCGCTTCCGACTGGGCGATATCGTGCTCGACAGCGCAACGGTCGTCATCGGGCGCGATTGCCTGTTCCGCGGCCAAATCGTGTTTCGCAGGCCGCGCCCCGAAACCCTCGCGGTCAGCTGGTTCGGCCAACCGGAGCAGGCCATCGTCAGCGGGTGGCCCGCGGACCTCGGGCCGTTCGCGGGCGTGTCACTCGCATGGGCGGGCCGCGATTCCCTGAGCGGGTCGATTCTGCTCGACGCCAAGCTGGGCGTGCAGGCTCGTCCCGGAATGACGGCGCGGTTCGTTGCTGGACGTGCCAAGCGGTTATCTTCCGCTCCATGAGAGGCTTCCTTGTCAGGCTGCTGATCACCGCCCTCGGTCTGTGGGTCGCCGATCAGCTCCTTGCCGGTATCGGTTTCGACAGCACCGGTGCACTGATCGTGTCCGCGCTGCTCCTCGGCGTAGTCAACGCCGTCATTCGCCCCATAATCCTCATCCTCACTCTGCCGCTGACGGTGCTGACGCTCGGCCTGTTCATCCTCGTCGTGAACGGCATCTCGCTAGCACTCGTCGCCTGGCTCGTTCCGGGATTTCATATCGCCGGGCTGTGGTCGGCGACGGTCGGCGCCATCATCGTCGGGCTCACGAGCTGGGCCGCGTCGGCGTTCGTGGGCGGGTCGGGTCGGATCGAACGCATAAAACGGGTGGAGGTCACCGGCCGCCGCATCGATGGATGAGTGCCGTCCGCCATGCTTGACGTAGAAACGCCCGCGTTGCTGCTCTACCGCGATGTGATGGAGCGCAATCTCAAGGTCATGGCGGATCGCGCCAAGAAGCTCGGCATCGCGCTCCGGCCGCACATCAAAACGCACAAGTGTCTGGAGCTGGGTCGCCGCCAGCGGGAGCACGGTGCACAGGGCATCACCGTGTCCACGCTGTTCGAAGCGCAAGCGTTCGCCCGCGGCGGCTTCAAAGACCTGACGTGGGCATTCCCGCTCGATCCGTCACACATTCCGCACGTGCAGCGCATCGCGCAGGAGGGCGTAACGCTGCGCGTGATTCTCGATGATCTCGACACCGCGAGAGCGCTGGCCGGCAGCGGCCTGCATGTCTGGCTCAAGGTGGATTGCGGCTATCACCGGGCGGGCGTCGACCCGTCGTCCCGCTACGCGCTCGAGGTTGCGCGGGAACTGGGGGCCGAGCGCAGCCTCACGCTTGACGGGATTCTCAGCCATTCGGGTCACGCGTATCACACCCGGAATAAGGATGAGGCGGCGCACATCGCCGAGCAGGAACGACAGGTGATGGCATGGTTTGCGGAGTTGCTGCGCAAGGATGGCCTGCCCGTCCGTGGCGTCAGCGTAGGGTCGACCCCCGCGATGGCGGCCGTAAAAGACTTGACGGGCGTCACAGAAGCCCGGCCCGGGAACTACATCTTCTATGACCGGACCATGGTCTTGATCGGCTGTTGCGAATGGCGCGATGTCGCGGTCTCAGTACTGGCGACCGTGGTATCGCACCAGCCAGGGGCATCGCACTTCGTCGTCGATGCCGGCGCCCTGTCGCTGTCCAAGGATGTCGGGCCCACCCATCTGGGACGCGAGACGGCAGTCGGCGCGGTGAAGGAGCATCCGGAACTCACGGTCGCGTCCGTCTCACAGGAGCACGGCGTGATCCGCGCCGCGGCGCCCGCGGCGATCGAAGGGAAGTTCAAGGTCGGGCAGCAGGTCGAGATCATTCCCAATCACTCCTGTCTGACCGAGGCGCACTTCGACGAATACGTGGTGATCGAAGGAGGTCGCGTTATGGATCGCTGGCACATCGAGCGTGGCCGATGAAGCTCCAACTCCGACATTTCTTCATCGCGCTGTTGCCGCTAATCTTCGGTCTGGCGGCGAGCTGGGGATTCGCCTTCCGGCAGGACAAATGCGGGCGTCTGGTCGGTCCAATCTTCGCACCCAAATGCCATTGGATACAGCTCGAATATCAGCTTGGCTTTCAGATGGGTGGGACGGTGTTAGGCTGTCTCATCGCCGCGGTGCTCGGCGCGTCGCTGGAACGGCGCAGCCGGCGCGCGGAACGCGCGCACTTCAACCAGGGAGTGACCACATGAAAGCGGTACTCACGCCGGTGCTGGTGCTGGGCCTTGTGGGTTCTCTCGCTGCGCAGGATACGACCAAACACCCCGCGCCCGCCGCGCCACCCGCTCCGGCTGCCGCCGCGGCTCCGGCGAGCAATGTGAACGTCGAAGCGGTGCTGGCACGCACGCTCGTGGACCGCGCGCCGCAAGATACCGGCTCCGCCTTCCCCGACAGCGTTGGCACGGTCGTGCTGTGGATGCGCGTGACCGGTGCCAATGGCCAGACGCTGCATCATGTCTGGTTTCACGGCGGCGACCAGGTGGGCGACGTGCCGCTGACGATCGCCGGCTCGCCGTGGCGCACGTGGAGCCGCAAGACCGTTCCCGCAGACGCCAAGGGCGCGTGGCATGTGGAGATTCGCGACGCCGCCGGCACCGTACTCAAGAGAATTGACTTTACGGTGGGGCAATAAAGAGCGAGGACCTGCAAAGACTAGGCATCAGACGCACCGCGGGGTTCAGTAATCGGTCAACGGGATAACCTCGCACGGGTTGTCCCGTTGACTTTTAACTCATCCCCGCGGTGCGTCTGTGCCTCTAGTCTTTGCATGTCCCCGTTTTTGCCTTTATTGTAGGCCCTCATGGATCTCGTCGAGCAAATCGTCGCCAATCTCGAAGTCGAGGCCGGCCAGGCCGAGAAGGGCATCGGCGCCATTCTGATGGCGATGCGCATGGCGGTGGACAAGGCGACATTCGAAAAGGTGCGCGTCGCGGTCCCGAACCATGAGAGCTACATGGGGCGCGCGCTGATGAGCGGCGCGCGCACCGGCGAGATGATCGGGGTGGCGGGTCCCGCCGCCCTGATGGCGGGCCTCTCCGCCGCGGGATTTCGCAAGGAAGACGTGCCGCGCCTGGGCCGGATCGTGCTGGAGCACCTGCGGCCGACCGTCGGCAACGAGGTGATCGACAAGTTTCTGGCCGGCGCGCCGGCCCTGAAGGGCTAGAGCGCTTACAGACGGATCTTCTGCACTAGCGATTTGAAGCGGGTTTCGTTGCGCAGCGGGTCCAGCATCGGATTCATCTTCAAGTAGGCCGGCCACCCGCGCTTCTCGTCGTACGCGCGCTCGGCCCAGTCCAACGCCCTGGCCGATCAGCTGAATGAAGTCGGGTTGGTCTGTGGTCGAGGTGTCGGGTCGAGGCGGAGGATGTCTGCGCTGGTGCACGCCAGGGCGCCGAGCAATGCGGAGAGGGAAAGAAGGCGCATCTGGACCATAGAGCCTGCCCGGTTGATGTCCATAGATGAGACGCGTGCGGGGGGGAGGATGTTCGCAGTAGGCTACGTACTGGGGCGGGAGGACTCGAACCTCCAACTTCCCGGTTAACAGCCGGGCGGTCTGCCAGTTGACCTACACCCCAAAAGAACAGTTGCAAGAAGCCGGGAGACCAAGTTGCAGGACACTGCTCAGTACTTCAAGCCCGCCTTTTCGGCAAAACTCTTAACGGCCTCCTGCTCCTCGGCGCTGAGCTTCTCGGGCAGCGTCACGTGGGCCTCTACGTACATGTCCCCACGTCGTCCGTTTTTCTCGATGCCATGCTCGGGAATCCGAAACTTCTGGCCGTGCTGCGTGCCCGGCGGAATGCGAAGCACGACGCGCTTGTCGTCCAGCGTCTTGACCTTGATCCGCGAGCCGAGCAGCGCCTGCGCGAGATTGATCGGGACGACGCCGATCAGGTCCAGTCCCTCACGCCGGAAGAAGCGATCCGGCGCGATGTGGATCTGCACGATGAGATCACCGCGACCTTTTGGCCCTTGATTCTTGAGGCGCAGGCGCGCCCCTTCTTCGACTCCCGCCGGGATTTCGACGTTGATCCGCTTTTCGACGCGCAGCTCGCCGCTTCCCTGACAGGTAGGACAGCGCTGTGACGGCACCGTGCCCTTGCCACGGCATACGGGACAGGGCCGATTCACCGCGAAGCCGCCCTGCCCGAACGAAACCGTCCCTCGCCCTTTGCACTCGGGGCACGTGCTGACGGTCGCACCCTTCGCCGCTCCTGTCCCGCCGCACGTCGGGCAGACCTCCGGCATCGCGAGCGTAATCGGCACCGTGCCGCCCAGCCCGGCGACACGGAACGGAATCGTAACCTCTGTCTCGGTTTCCTCGGGCTCGGCTTCCCGGCCCCACCCCCCCCCCGTGCCGCGCCGACCAAAGATGGACGAGAAGATGTCGCCCAGGCCACCCAGATCGGAGATGTCGAACTCGCCGCTGTCTTGCGGAGCGCCTCGGCCGCGACGTGCGCCTGCTCCGCCGCTTCCAAAGCCGGGACCAGCAAACGCGCCATAGCGACGCAGCTGATCGTATTTCTTGCGCTTCTCGGCGTCGCTCAGCACGTCGTGCGCTTCGTTGATCTCCTTGAATCGCTCGGCGGCTTGCGGATTGTTGGGATTGCGATCGGGGTGGTGCTGCTTGGCCAACCGCCGGAAGGCTTTCTTGATCTCGTCCGTCGTGGCGGTTTCGGCGACTCCCAACACTTGATAGTAGTCGCGCTGTGCTGCCATTACTGACCCTGCCAGGTCAGCACCACGACGCGGGCCGGCCGCAGCAACATATCGCGCATCCTATAGCCCGGTTGCACCACCTGGCCTACGGTGTGATCCTGCTCCGGTTTCGCCGCGGGCTGCGTTGTGACCGCCTCGTGGATGTTCGGATCGAACGGCACGCCCGCCTGGTCGATACGCGTAACGCCGGCGCTCTCGAGCTCCTTCCAGACTTTGCGCTCGACCAGATCCACGCCGTCATGCAACGTCTTGGAATCGATCTCCGCGGGATCGATGTGCGCGAAGCGCGAGAGATCGTCCAGCGCGTCCGCCAGGCGGGACACGAGCTCCGCCTGCGCGCGCGTCCACACCTCCGCACGTTCCTTGGCGGTGCGCTTGCGGAAATTGTCGTAGTCGGCTGCGAGTCGCAGATGTCTATCCTTCCAAACGTCCACCTCGGACGTCTCTGATTGCACGGGAGACGCAGCAGGCGCAGCAGGCGCAGCAGGTCCACTGGACGTACCAGACGACTCATGCGGTTGCACCGGCTCCCCCGTGTCCGGATCGAGGGAAGGCGCGCGCGGGGGTGTGGGCGGAGACTGCGACGAGTGGGCGTGTCGTTTGTTGTTCATGAGTTTTGGAACTTTCGGTCTGACAACAAGATACCCCGGGGCTCGTTGTCTGGAAAGCGCACAATTCGTCGGATGTCACTCCGCAGGACGATTTCCCGCAATGAACCGCGTGAGCTCGTCGCGAACCTGGGGAGCTGTGAGCAGATCGTGCGCCAGCTCCGGGTACCACTGCACGGCAGCGCGCGGCCCCAGATCCTCGGCGAAGCGGCGGGCCACTCCCGCATCTACGACGGTATCAGCTCCGCCCAGCACAAATAGCATCGGTCGCTCGATGCGCTCGTAATCGGCCAGCACGGCGTGCTGCGCCCATTGCACCTCGGCCCGTGCCCCGGCTGTCATGAAGTGGGCGCCCCGGCCCGTGGGGAGCGTGGGCCACAGATCCGCGAGCCGCGCCGCGATCCGCTTCCAGACCGCGGGTCGGGCACGCGACGCGAGCCAGGGGCTCACGATGACCGCTGCGGCGGGTGGCTCGCCCGGCTGCGTTTCGAGATACCGCAGCACGACGAGCCCCCCGAAGCCGTGGCCAACGAGTACCTGCGGCACATCCTGGCGGCGACGCACCGCGCGACGCAGCGCCTGCAGATCACCCAACAGCTGGCTGAAGCGGGATAGGTGTCCCCGGCGACCACCGGAGCGTCCGTGCCCGCGTTGGTCCAGGAAGTACGCGGCAAATCCTGCGTCCTTGAGCTGCGCTCCCGTTTCGGCGAACTGTTCGGCAAGTCCGGCGGGCTGCGGATGCCAGTCGTGGAGAAACAAGACGGCGACGCTGGGACGAGCCGGCTCATAGGCGTCATAGACGAGCGGCGTCCCGTCAGGTGCGTTGACGCGATTCACTGTTTGTCCGCGAGCAGACGACGCAGCAGATCGAGCGCTGCTTGCGCGGCGCGCGCGCGGATCTCGTTGCGATCGCCCGGGAAGACGCGCTTCAGCGCTCGCCCCTCCGACCGGTAGCGCGCCGCCAACCACACGGTCCCGACGGGCTTCTCCGGTGTGCCACCACTGGGGCCGGCGATGCCGGTAATCGCGAGCGCCGCTTCGGCTGCGAAGCACTGCTCTGCTCCAAGCGCCATGGCGAGCACTACCGCTTCGGACACCGCGCCGTGAGTCAGGATTCGCTCGCGGGGAACGCTCAAGACCGCAGTCTTCACATCGTCGTCATAGGCGACGACGCCGCCGACAAAGACGTCCGAGGCGCCAGGCACCGCAGTGATCCGTGCGCCCAGCAGTCCGCCGGTGCATGACTCGGCCACCGCCAGACGCACTCCGCGGGTGCGCAGCTGCTCGAGCACCGTCGCGGCGAGGTCGGTGCCGTCTTCGCCATAGCAATGCTCGCCCGCGCGCTCGCGCAACACCGCCGTCGCCGACGCGAGGAGACGCTCCGCTTCGCCTTCACGCAGTCTCCACGCCGTGACACGCAGGTCCACGCCCTCGATCGAGGGCAGATACGCGAGTGTGAGTGGAGCGATCTCCTCTTCGATCGCGCCGACGCGCTCGGCGAGCGCGGATTCCGCAACGCCAGTCGTGCGCACCGTCCGCGAGCGCACGACGACGCCGGCACTGCGGGCCGCCAGTCGCGGAAGCACCTCCTCGGCGAGGAGCCCACGCATCTCCGACGGAACGCCGGGCAGCATCACGACCACGCGCCCACGGGTGTCCTCAACCCACAACCCCGGGGCCGTGCCCCGGGGGTTCGGCAGAACTGTGGCCCCCTCGGGCACTTCCGCCTGCGTGCGATTCACGGCCGCCATGGGACGGCCGAGGCGGCGGAATCGTTCCTCGAGCGACCGCAACACGGCCGCATCCATTTCCAGTGCTTTCCCGAACAGGGCAGCGACCTCGCGCTTCGTCATGTCGTCGCGGGTGGGGCCGAGACCGCCGGTCGTGATCACGAAACCCGTGCGGTCGAGTGCCTCGGCAACTGCCGCCCGAATCGCGTCGGGGCGATCGGCGACGGAGCTGTGGCGCACGACTTCGACCCCCGCGGCAGCCAAACCACGGCCGAGCTCGGCGGCGTTCGTGTCGAGTATCTGGCCCAGCAGCAGCTCGGTGCCGATCGTGACGACCTCGAGCTTCACTTGCCGACTTTGAGAAGTGTCCGGTAGCGGTAGAGGTAGACGAGGAGGGAATACACGGTCAGCACGATTGCGCCGGCCAGCGTGATCGCGACGAACCAGCCGTGAAACTTATCCCAGAAGTTCCGGAAGTCGCCGGCCAGATGCATTTGGGCGATCGCATCCTTCCAGGCGAACCAGGCGATCGTCGCGCCGATGAAGATGTTCTGAACGACGGCTTTCAGCTTGCCGGCCCCCACGGCGGGAATCACGATGCCGCGCCGCTTGGCGAAGAACCGGAACGCGGTGATGAGGACCTCGCGTCCCACGAGGAGAATCGCCACCCAGAGCGGCAGGCTGCCCCACCAGGGTATCGCGTAATCGACCTTGTCGCGGGCGAGAATGGTGGGATGCCGCGTCATCCAGAAAATGGGGATCAGGGTGGCGAACAGCAGCAGCTTATCGGCGATCGGATCCAGCAGCATGCCCAGCTCGCTGATCGTGCCGTAGCGGCGGGCCAGATAGCCGTCCACCAGGTCCGAGAAGGCGGCGATCAGGAAGACGAGAAAGGCGATGACTTTGGGCCAGTATCCGGAGATGAACGGCAGCAGCGCCACCACCGGCGTGAGGCCGATGCGGGCTAGCGTGATGATGTTGGGAAGTGTCCAGCGCATCGGACGGGCGTCAGCTCAGCGTTTTGAGAACCAGCTTGCTGACCGCTTTCAGGGTGTCGAACACACCGTCGCCGCGGACCGCCACCGCCTCGTGATAGGGGGCGTGACCGACCCACTCGCCGCCGGCGTTCTCGACGAGGTTCTCGCCCGGATGCGCAGGATCGGGCGTCTGCTTTTGACGCGCGGCATCCTCGATCGGCCAGCCCGGGTTTAGCGACGCCTGCAGGTCCTTGATCGGCGCGGCGTTGGGAAGGTCACGCTTGTTGTACTGAATCGCGAACGGGATCTTCGTCAGGTCGTACCCGTATTCCGCCATGTTGTCGTACAGGTTCTGCATCGACTCGACGTTCGCTTCCATGCGCTCGATCTGGCTGTCGGCGACGAACACGATGCCATCCACGCCTTTGAGGATGAGCTTGCGGCTGGCGTTGTAGTAGACCTGGCCGGGCACGGTGTACAGGTGGAATCGCGTCTTGAAGCCGCGAATCGTGCCGAGATCGACCGGCAGAAAATCGAAGAACAGCGTGCGCTCGGTTTCGGTCGCAAGCGAGATCATTTTGCCGCGCGTGTTGGGCGAGACCTTGCCGTAAATATGCTCCAGGTTGGTCGTCTTCCCGCCAAGGCCCGGTCCGTAGTAGACGAGCTTGCAGTTGATCTCGCGGGACGCGTAGTTGATCATCGACATGGGCGCGTCCCGTTAACCGAAGAGTTTGTCAATTTCGTCTTCCGCCCCTTCGAGCAGACCCTTCTGCTGGGCCTGACCCGTGCCCACGCGATTGAACATCTCCTCGAAGACCTTGTTGAGCTCGCCGACGACCGTTTTTGCCTTGAGCTTGACGAGCCCCAGCGTGGCGCGCTGATCGAACAGCACGACGAGGATCACCCGCTTCGCGACGTCGGCGAGATACATCGACTCGCGCTCACCCTGATGCACCAGCGACGCGAACTCCGCTTCGCCGATCATTTTCGCGAGTTGATCGTTGGCGCTGAAATCGGCGGCGGTGAGTGAGGCGAAGGCGGTGGGATCGAACTGGGGCGTTTCCCCGACCGTGGCCACGAGCTGGCCGTTGCGGTCAACGAGCAGCGCACAGCGGGCGTTCGAGTCACGGAGGAACGCCTGCAGGTGCGTCTGGATTTGCTTGAAGTCGTTCTCGTTGAAAGACCAGCTTGCGGCCCCGGCCATGCGCCTCCTAGAGGATCAGTCGGACTCCGACATGTCGCGCCGTGCCGCCAGCGCCTGGGCGATCGTCACCGCATCGGCGTACTCTAGGTCTCCACCCACCGGCAGTCCCCGCGCGATTCGCGTGACGCGCACGCCGCTCGGCTTCAGAATCTGTTGGAGGTACGTGGCCGTCGCCTCCCCTTCCATCGAGGGGTTGGTGGCGACGATGACCTCGCGCACCTCGGAGCCGTTCGTCAATCGCGCGAGCAGCCGATCAAGATGCAGCTCGTCCGGCCCAACGCCATCCAGGGGCGAGATCCGACCGCCGAGGACATGATAGCGGCCGCGGTAGCGGCCGGCGCGCTCGATCGCACTGACGTCGCCCGATTCTTCGACCACGCACAACAAGGCTGCATCGCGCCGCGGGTCGCGACAAATCGGGCACGGATCCTCATCGGCGAGGTTCCCGCACGCCCCGCACGCCATGACTGTCCCGCGGACCCGCCGGATGGCGTCGGCCAACCGCTCCGCGGTTTCCGCGGGCTGCTTCAGCAAATGGAACGTGAGCCGTTGGGCGGTCTTACGCCCGATGCCGGGGAGCTTGGCGAGCTCCGCCACGAGCTCCTCGATGGCGGACACGGACCGGGCCGGCGCCCTTACAGCGGCAGCTGGAATGGGAACGGCAGACCGGACGCCAGCTTCCGCACCTCGGCCTGATACAACTCGGCCGCGCGCTTTTGCGCCTCCGCCACGGCAGCCAGCACGAGGTCCTCGAGCATCTCGACATCTCCCTGTTTGACCGCCTCGGGGTCGATCTTGATGCCGCGAATGTGCCCCCGCCCGTCGACCGTGGCTTGGACCATCCCGCCACCGGCCGACACCGTCAATGTCTGCTGCGCCAGCTGTGTCTGGATCTCAGTAAGCCGCCCCTGCATCTGCTGGGAGAGCTGGAGCAGGCTAGATAAATCCGCCATACGTCGAAAGTTACCCCTCAGGGAACTGTTGGCAAGCTATTCGAGCAGCTCCAAATCTAATGCGTCCACGGCGGCGCTCAGTGTCGGATCTTTGGCGCGCAGACTCTTGAGGCGCTCCGCGCTAGCCCCCGCAGGAGTAATGCGCTCCGAACCTCCACCAACCCCTGCTACGATCGTCACGCGTGGGGCTTCGCTGATATAGACGCCCAACGCCTGAGCGATGGTGTCGCGTTGCCGTTCCAGCCCCTCGGCGTGCACGGCGTGCCCCGGTCGCAGCGTCACGATGCGGCCGTCGACCGCGACGACTTCGGCCTCCGCGAGGAGACTGCCGAGCAGAGGAGTTTTTCCGCGCGCGTCCGCGACGACGCGCGGCCATACAGAGCGGACGTTCTCGAGGGTGGGCTCGAGTTTCTTGCCCGTCGGACGGTCGGGCGGTCGGACGGCCGGACGGTCGGACTCTGCGGGTGCCGGCGGCGGAGTCGGAGATGGGTTTCTCGGGCCGTCAGGCCGTCCGACCGTCGGGCCCCTCAGCGCTTCCAACACTTCGCCGATTTCGACCGTCCGATCCAGCATCGCCCACCTCAGCAGCAACACCTCGACCAGCAGGCGTTGATTGGCGCTGCGACTGAGACGTTCTTCCGAGTCGCTGAGGATCGTCAGGAGACGCACGATGTCAGCGGGTGGGAGCTGTGGCGCGTAGTCGCGCACCACCGCCAGCAATCCTTCGGTCAGTCCTTCGGGCTGGCCGCCGACGCCGACCAGGAGCAGCGCGCGCAGCGTTTCGCCGGCGCCGTTCACGAACTCGCCGAGGTCCGCGCCGGCTTCGAGCAGTCGCTCGATGAGCGGGAAGACCGCGGCGGGGTCTCGTTCCACGATGGTTCGGAGCATCTCGCCGTACAGCTCGTCGGGGATCAGCCCCAGGACTTCCCGTACGCGCGCCGCGGTCACCGGTCCTTCGCCAAACGAGAGGACCTGATCGAGCAGCGACAGCGCGTCGCGCATACCGCCGTTCGCACTCCTGGCGATGAGGTGCAACGCGTCGTCCTCGACCTTCAGCTGCTCGGCGGCCGCAACCTGCTTGAGCCGCGCGACGATCGCATGCGGTCCGATGCGGCGGAAATCGAAGCGCTGCAGCCGCGACAGAATCGGCGCGGCGGTATTCGCGATCTTCTGCGGCTCGGTCGTCGCGAACACGAACACGACGCGTGGCGGCGGCTCCTCGAGAATCTTGAGCAGCGCGTTCCACGCCTCGCGCGTGAGCATGTGCGCTTCGTCGACGATGTAGACCTTGGATCCCGACTCGGTGCTGGCGGCATACATCGCGCGCTCGCGCAAATCACGCGCGTCGTCCACGCCGCGGTTCGAGGCGGCGTCGAGCTCGACGACGTCCAGATTCGCGGCGCCGGTCCAGATGCGCCGGCACGCGTCGCACTCGCCGCACGGCTCGCCCGTCCCGCCCGGCGTGCGCCGCTCGCAATTCAGGGCCATGGCGAGAATACGGGCAGCCGTGGTCTTGCCTACGCCGCGCGGCCCGGCAAACAAATAGCCATGAGCGACGCGACCTTGCGCCACCGCGCCACGCAGCGCTGCAGCCACATGGTCTTGGGCGATCAGGTCGTCGAATTGCTTCGGGCGATACTTGCGGGCGAGTGCAATCATTGAGATCGGAATCTAACCTAGGTAGCTTTCGCTTGCCCCAGGTCCGCAGGCTTTCCGCTCGTGAACCGCGTCAGGCCCCCGCAGGGAGCAGCGCTAAACGATGTCGGGATTCGTTGCGGGGTGCCTGGGGCATTTCACACCCAATGTTCAAATGTTCAAATGTTCAATGATCATTGAACATTGATCATTCGCCAAGGCGCACCGTCCCCTTACGGACAATCGGTCTTTCCGGGAGCTGCGCGAGGCGGGACGGTTACCGTAAGGTATTGGCGCATCCCGTTCGCGATCACCGCGAGACTGGTTGTGCCGGGCTGATCGGGCTTCAGTGTCACCGTGCCACGGGCGCTGTCCTGCATCACTCCCAACACACGGAAAATGCGGGCGTCGGCCACGGCGGCGCGCAGGCCGAGGAGGGGTGTCGGATTCGCATATCCATCCTGCGCGGACACGCGCAGCACGATGACGCTGTCGGGACGAATCGCGAAGTGTCCGGCCACGCTGCCCGTACCGCACAGCACCACCAGCTGCGCCGCCGCGCCTGCGGCGACATTGAACGCGACTTGCTTCTCGACCACACCGATCGACGCGATCACCGTCGCCGACCCGACGCGCTCGCCTAACGTCACCCCAACGCGCGCCTGCCCCGCTGCATCAGTGGGAGCCGCTGCCGGCTGGATGCTCGCGTTGATCCCGGTGAACGTCACCGCCTGACCGGCGAGCGGCGCTCCCGCGGAATCGCGTGCCTCGAACACCAGCGCGCGGGGGAGTTGTGTGCCCACACTGCCTCGCTGTCCGCCGCCCGAGACGAAGCCGCTGCGCTCGACCGACACTCGCACGATGATGCGTTGCACCTGAAAGACTGCTGGGGGGGCTGGCGGTGGTACGGGCGGAGTCGCTGCCGGCGGTCGGGATGTCGTGCGCACTGGTGCCGCCGGAGCCGCGCGATGCGGTGCTTTGCGACGCGCACAGTCATCTACCGCGGCGAGCAGCGATGCATCCGCGCCCAGCAGTCGAAAGTCGTTGCGATCGCGATCGGTGGGCGCGAAGGTCAGACAGGTGCGCCGCACCAGCTGCGCCAACTCCACGGGAGCCAGCACCGCGTCGGAAAGCAGCCGCACGAGGTCGCTCTTGCGCAGCGGAGCCGTGCCCTGCATCGCGAGGAGCACGGCGAACAACGCGTTCAGGGTCTGGGACATCCCGAGTGCTCGAAGCGGCTTTCGACCGAGTCCACCGCGGCGTACATCGCTTGGTCCTGGCTGGCGCGGCGCTGGTCGAATGCAGCCATCCGCGCCCGCCGCTCGGTGTTGTAGGTGATCCACAGGTTCTCGATCGACACGAGGCCGGTGGCAAGGCCGCCACAGTCCATGCGACTGCTCGCAAACAGCGACGCCCGATCCTGGAAGTTGCGTACCGCGCGGGAGAGCGAGTCACTCAAGCGATCGAAACGCGCGAACGGTGACGGCGCCACGGGCTGCGGCACGGGCACTGGCGCGGCCGGCACGGCCGCCGGAGGCGGAGCGGCCGTGGGTGACCCAGTCGTCGGCCGGCGACGAGGTGGGGCCGGTGGTGGTGACGGACTCCGCGAAGTGACGCGTGACACGAGCTGCTTCGCACTATCCAGCAATCCTGGGAGCAAAGTCGGGTTGCGGATCGCGAGGTACCAGTAGCCCCCCGCTCCCACGCCCGCCAGCACCAGGAGAATTGCGAGCCGCCGCAGCCACGGCCCGCGCCGTTTACGGCGGCGCGGTTTGGGGGCGGGGGCGGGTGACGCGGCCGCCCCTTTCTCCTCGTCCGCGTCCAACAACCGGAACTTGGGCGCCGACGTGCGTCGTGGGGGCGCCGGCAGGGGCGGCAAGGGCTCGGAGACGCCCACCTCGGCCGGAGTGACCTGCCAGGGAATGTCGTCCGAAGACCGCGGTGGAGGCGCGGCACGCTCCGGAGGTGGTGGAGGTGGTGGGGGCGGGCGCGGGGAAGGGGGCGGGGGTTTGGGCGCCGGTGGCTGGTCCGGAACGAAGACCGGCGCCGTCGGCCTCGTCTTGGAGACGCTCTTGGGTGGTGGCGGAGGAGGAGTCGGCACCGGCGGGGGCGCGGGCTCGTCGTCCGCGCTCGTCTTGATGACGGGAATGTCATCGGCGCTCGAACGCATGATACGAAACCCGCGCTCACCCGCCGCTGGCCTCTCCGGCGTCTTTTGGGGCTCCGTCGCTGCTTCGGCTTCCTCTTCCTCGGGCTCCTCAGCCTCCGGGGGGGAAGGAGGCGGTGGCTCCGGTTTACGCTCGGGCAGTTTCGGTTTCGGCCCGGTCAGCGTAGGGCCGTAGGGCTTGTAGTTCCTCCAAGTGATGTATGAACGCTTCTTCCCGTCGGCCTTGATCGAATCAGGTTGCAGCAGCTCGTAGAACGGCAGCGGCGTCTTGTGCCAATCGGTGCTCTGTGAGGAACGAAAGAATCTTCCGGTGACGCCGCCCGCCTCGGCTGCTACCAGAATCGCGACCTGCCACGGATCGGTGAAAAATTTCTCGTGCGTCTCGACGTCGTGCGCGGTGAGGAATCCGCCCTGCCCCGGATGGCTATGGTACCAGCCCAGCAGCGTTCCTGCGGCCTTCTTCAGCTGCTCCTGCATTCGGTCCCACAGTCGCGACACCACGACTTCGGTTTTGTCGCCGTAAATCGCCTGGCTGAGCTTCAACGTCTTGTCAATCACAGTGTACAGCACGCCGGTGTCCGGATCGCGAAATACGTCGCCGATCAGGAATCCGAAAATCGCCTGCGTGGGCGAACTCTTGAGATGCTCCTGGAGTGCGATGACCGCTTCCTGCTGAAAAAAGATCGGATAGGGTGATCGCGTGGAGGGCCGCCCCGGGGCGGTCGCTCCCGGCGCAGCGGGGGGGTTCCACAGGATCGCTCGATCCATAGGCATCGGTTGCGCGCGCGGCTCGGGGCGAGGGCTCATCGCACCGTCTCCAGAATGACGCGCGCCGCGCGCTCGACATCGGCCCTGGTGACATCGAGATGCGTGACCGCGCGCAGCCGCCGGGGCCCGAACGGCACGAGACGGACCCCCGCTTGCGCGAGCCGTTGCGCCACCGATTCGGACGTATCGCGCTCGCGCAACAGGTCGACCATCACGATGTTCGTCTGTGGGGTGGACGGTCGGACGGTCGGACTGTCCGACAGTAGCTCGGCGAATCGCGTCGCATTGGCGTGATCCTCGCCAATGCGACCGAGATTATTGTCGAGCGCGTACAACCCCGCCGCGGCGAGAATCCCGGATTGGCGCATGCCGCCCCCCAGGCGTTTGCGGGTCTCCCAGGCGCGGGCGCGCATCTCCTTCTTGAACCCAAGACACGATCCGACGGGACAGCCGAGTCCCTTCGAGATGCTCACCATGACGGTGTCGGCGCCGCGCGCGAGGCGCGCGGGCTCCCGCGCACCAGTTCCGGCGTGAGCAGACTATCGGGCGTGGCGATCGGACGGATCTGGACCCCCGACAGTGCGGCGACGCCGGCCAGCTGATAGTGGACGAGATGGGCGTTGGCCTCAAGGAGGAGCTCGGTTCCCGGTTCGGTCAGCAGCGCGATCCCTGTCTGATTTGCCTGCGTGCCCGATGGGAAGAAGAGGGCGTCCTCCGTGCCAAGCAGCTCGGCGATGCGCTCCTCGAGGCGGCGCGTCGTCGGATCGCCGTCGAGGACATCGTCGCCGACCTCCGCGTCCGCCATGGCGCGCCGCATGCCCGGCGACGGCTTGGTGACGGTATCGGATCGGAGATCGATCAGCAGGGGGGAGGGGGGAGCAGTCATCCAAGGCGCACGCGTTGCAGGCGCCTCATGCGCATCAGGTCGTAGGTCTCCGCCACCTCGCCGCCCAGCAGAAACATGTACGCCGTGTAGTAGATCCACAGAACGAACAGCAGGAAGCCGATCAGATTGGCATCCGAGGTCACGCGGTCGAATGTCACGAACCGCGCCACGTACAGCGCGTACAGCCGTTTGGCGATCTCGAACGCCACCGCGCAGAACAGCGACGCGACCACGCCCGTGCGCCAGTAGATGCGGCGACTCGGCAGGAACTTGAAGATCACGAAGAACAACAGGGTGCTGAGGAGCAGCGAGCCGAGCTGCGATGCCACGCCGCGGTTCGTGGACGCGAACGCGTTCGCCAGGAACAACGTCCCCGCGACGAATACCATGGCGAGATCGGTCAGCTTGGCGATCGGCCAGGATCGGTTCTCCTCGGTGTCGAAGACCTCGTTCAGAGCCGCCCGCAGTCCCCCGAACATACGGGTCGAGAACCACAGGAACAGGGGCGCGGCGAGCAGCGTGAGGTGGCCGCGCCGCGCCACCAGGTCGCCGAGCGCGCGCTCGATGAAGCCGAACTGACCGTTCTCCCCGCCGCTCGACTCGGGGAGGAAGCGCTCCAGCAGCTCGTGGACGTTCAGCTGATGAATGGCGAGCTGATATTGAGCGAGATAGCCGACGACAGCCAGGACGAGACCGACGAAGGGAATGGCAGTGAGGAGAATGTCGAACGAGAGGGCACCGGCGAGAAACGGGATGTTGTCTTCGTAGGCCGCCTCGAGGGTGCGCCGGACGACGCCGGTGACCGTGCGGTGCCAGCCGCCTTCACCATTCACGCGAGCGGCTCGTCCTCCTCCTCCGATGCGGGGGGGGGCACCGGTGGCCGTGCTCGCGCGCGCCGGCGACGGGCGGCTTCGAGCCGCCGGCGCAGCTGCTCGCGCGTCGCGATCTCCGGCTCCTCGGCCTCGTCTTCGTCGTCGGACTCGGCGGCCTCTGCTTCGGCTTCCTGCAGCAGGCCGCGCACGTCGTCGACTTTTTCTTCGGCGAGCTCCTTCAAGTTGCGGAGGCCCTTCGTCACTTTGCGGCGCGTGCTCTCGCCGCCTTCGGTCGGCGCGAACACGAAACCCGCCACCGCGCCGAGCACGATGCCGAACAGAAACGCGCCAAACCCTCCGCTGCGCTCACTCATTCGCCAGCCTCCGCGTCATCGGGTGCCGACACGAGCGCGGCCCGCGGCGCAGCGTGCGACACGAGTTTCGGTTTGACGTACCGATCGGTCGCCGCGCGCGTGCCCTTCACCCGCAGCTGCTCGAACAGGAACGCGAACGTCTTCTCGAGATCGGCGCCGATGGCGGCGCGAACGTCCGCGGGAAGATCCCAGAACCGGCGCTTGAAGGGCCCGATCGCTTTCTTGCGGCTCTTGTAAATGAACTGCTCCTCGGTGTCGCCCTTTTTCCACTCTTCTTTCGCTTCGCGCTTGACCCACTCGTTCACTTCGCGCCGCAGGTCTTTCGGCAGCGCGGGGTGATCCATGACGATGGTCTGGAAGTTCGTGGCCAGGTGGATCTCCACCGCCTCACACTGCGGGAACTGCGAAAAGGCTTCCGGCGGCAGCGTGGAGGCGCCGTGCTGCACCGCGCCGCCGAGGCCGTACTTCGTCCGGGCGTCGTGCGACAGCGCCTTGAGTGCCTGCAGGTCGAGCTGCACCTTCGCGATCGAGCCGTCGGGCAACACGACGCCACCGTGACTCGTGCCGGTCTGGACCGAGATCTTCGAAATGCCCGCGTACTTGCCGCGCTTGGCGAGCGAGCGGTTGTAGCCTTCCATGAAGGCCTTCAGCTCGTGCACGTCGCTGTTCTTGCCGCCGACCTCACCGATCTCCGCGCCCACCGAGGCTGTCACGTCCTCCGGCTCGCGGTCGCGGATGAACTGGGTCAGCTCGGCGGCGCGCTCGTAGTTGGTGCGCTGCTGCTCGTCGAGATTCGGTTTGGAGAGGTCGACGAGCGTCGAGGTATCGATGTCGACGTTGTAGAAGCCGGCATGCAGCTCTTCCTCGATCAGCGCGCGCAACGCCTTGAGCTCGGCGTCGGGATCGGCTGCGTATTTCTTCGCGTTGACCTGCACATGATCGCCTTGAATGAACAGCGGCCCCGTGAATCCCTCGCGCAGCGCCGCGGCCGTCATCACCGCGACGTACTCGGCCGGGCGCTGGTCGGTGTACGCGATCTCGCTGCGGGCGATCTCGCAGATGATCGCGCCCGCATCGAGCCGCTTCGCCGTGCGGAAGATCGCGCGCCCCGAGTCGTAGGAGAGAATCCGGACGTTCATGGCGGGAGTCGTGAACGGCGGCACTTCGCCGCGGCCGCGCGCCAGGTACAGCTCGTGAATCGAGGCGGGGCGGACGCCGGCGCGCTGCCCGATTTCCCAGATCAACCACCGCGCCTGGGCCTTCTCGTCTTCGTTCCCGAACACCGCCTGACGCACCAACTCGTCCATTTTGGCGCTTTGCCGGGCGGCGGGGTTGTCAAATTCCTTGAGCATGATCCTCCTCGCGGCGGAATTTATGCCCCGGGTAGGTCGATAACCAGCCCGTCGTACGCGGGAGCGACACCCGGAGGCAGCTTTGCCGCCAGCGCCGCGTGCGTGAACTCGTGCGTGAGGTGCGTGAAGAAGGTGCGGCGCGCGCCCGCACGCTGCGCCGCCGCGACCGCCTCGGGAATCGAAAGATGCAGCGGATGCGGCCGCGACAGCAGCGCGTTGAGGATCAGAACCTCGAGACCGTCCAGGGCCTCCATGGCGCTGTCCGGGATCGTTTTCACGTCGGTCAGATAGGCCGCCGCACCCACGCGATACCCGAGGACCTGGTGGTCCCCGTGCGGCAGCGCGAGCGGCAAGACCGGCACGCCGGCGATCGCGGCGCTCGTCCCCGGCTCGAGCACGTGCGCCACGAGCTCCGGTTTGCTCGTTCCGGCCGGCACGACGATCGATGGATCGAAGATGTACGGAAACCTGGCGACCAGCTCCGCCATCGTGGCGCGCGAGCCGTACGCCGGCAGCGTGGCGTTCTGGCGCACCGAGAGCGCGCGCAGATCGTCGATGCCGTGTACGTGGTCGGCGTGCGCGTGCGTGAACAGCACGGCGTCCACGTGATCGACGCCGGCCGCGACGAGCTGCAACCGCAGCTCGGGTGGCGTATCGATCAGGAGCCGTTTGCCTCGTGTCTCGATCAGTGCGGCGGTGCGGGTGCGCCGGTCGCGGGGGTCAGCGGATGAACAGGTGGGACAGCGGCAGCCGATCTGCGGCACGCCGAACGACGTGCCGGTGCCGAGCAAGATCAGCCGCACGTCACACTACCTCGACCTTGATGAGGTTGGTGCTGCCGGAGACGTCCCACGGGACGCCCGCCGTCATCACGATGCAATCGCCGGGCTTCGCGTATTGGCGCTTGAGAATGAGGTCGCGCACGACGGTCAGCATGGCATCATAGCCGGGCACGCGATCGACGAGGATCGGGATCACGCCCCACACCAAGGCGAGCTGGCGGTACGTGGTGACCTCGGTGGTCACGGCAAGAATGGGAACGGGTGGACGCAGCGCGGCGACTTTGCGCGCCGTGAACCCGCCTTTCGTGAGCGTCACGATCAGCGGCGTCTTGAGCATCCGTGCCACCGCGTGCGTGCCCCACGCGATCGCGTCTTCCGTGTGGACGCCATCGGTGACCGTGCGCCGCTCTTCGCGATGGCGCAGCGGGTGGCGCTCCATCTCGCGGATGATCCGGTCCATCGCGCGCACCGCTTCCACCGGATACCGCCCGACCGCGGTCTCCGCCGAGAGCATCACCGCGTCCGTGCCATCGAGAATCGCATTGGCGACGTCGGAGGCTTCGGCGCGGGTGGGTCGGGGGTTGTGCACCATCGACTCGAGCATCTGGGTCGCCGTGATCACCGGTTTGCCCTGGTGATTCGCTTCGCTGATGAGCCGCTTCTGCACCAGCGGCACCTGCTCGAACGGCAGCTCGACGCCGAGGTCGCCGCGCGCCACCATCACGGCGTCCGACACGGCCACGATCTTGTCGAGGTTGTCGAGCGCCGTCGCCTTCTCGATCTTCGCGACCAGCTTGATCGTACCGGGAACCAGCTTGCGCAGCTCCTCTATGTCTTCCGGCCGGCGGACGAACGACAACGCGAGGTAGTCCACGCCGATCTTCACGGCGTCCTGGACGTCTTCGCGGTCCTTCTCGGTGAGCGCGGGCGCGGAGACCTGCACGCCGGGGAGGTTCATTCCCTTGTAGGCCGTCAAAATACCGCCGTCGACCACGCGGCCCCGTACACGGGGGGCATCCACGCCGGTGACTTCAACCGAGAGCAGCCCGTCGTTCAGCAGGATGCGCGAGCCGACGCGCGCGTCCTTGGCGAGACCGTCGTACGTAGTGGGCAGCTCGTCGCCGCGGGCGACCTCTTCAGGGGCGAAGACGACCTGCTGACCAGGCTTCAGCTCGCGCGGCGCGGGCAGATCGCCGACCCGAATGCGCGGGCCCTGGAGGTCGAGCAGCACGGCGACCGGCACATCGGCGCTCGACGAGACTCGCCGCGCCGTGGCGATCCACTCGGCGCGCATCTCCGGGGTGCCATGCGACGCATTGATGCGCAGGACGTTGGCACCGGCTTGGAGCAGTGCACCGAGCATCGACTCGTTGCCGGTGGCAGGGCCCAGGGTCGCCACGATTTTCGTGCGGCGGATCTGGGGGACGCCGTTCGTACGGTTATCCACAAATGCACGCGGGGTTGGAGATGTGGAAAACTAGCCAGAGTGGAACAGTGAATCTCTGCCGCCCGGGAAGCGACAGTGCCTTTCGCTGCGGAGCACTGAATACGTTGAATTGACTGGGTCTAACGAAAGCCATTGAAGTGGTACGTGAAGCGACAGCCGGCTGATGGCTGACGGCCGACTGCTGCATAAAGATTCGCACATCTGTATAGGCGTTCAGCGCACGACCTCGAGCGACTTCTGGTGCAGCCGCGCCTTGAGCTCCTGAAGCACGTGAATCGTCCGCGCCATGGCCGACGCCGGCATGCCCTCGATCGTGCGAGCCGCCAGGCGCCGCTCCAGCTGTCCAACGCGGAGCAGCACCTCGAGGCCGTGGCGGCTGAGGGTGACGCGCACGCCGCGGTCGTCGTCGGGGTCGGTCGTGGTCTCGACGAAGCCCTTCGCCTCGAGTCGCTGGATGAACGTCGTGGCCGCCGCGCGCGACACGCCCAGCTCGCTGGCGACATCGCTGGGTCGCGCGCCATCTGGGCCGCCCAGATCCACCGCGGCCATCACCGCATGGGCCCGCTGCGACAGGCCGAAGCTCTTGTACGCCCTGTTGCCGGCCCGCTCGATGGCTTGGTAAGCCGCGGCAACGGCGTCGGTGAGCTGCAGTGCCAACTCCGAGCGGTCGCTCATGTAGTTAACATGTTGATAGTTAACATACTAAACAGATATCAACTACGCAATACCGGGCTTTTCAGCAGGTTGCCGACCAGTCGACCTGCGACTCCCGCTTGCAGCGCATGCATTTCAGGGTATCGGGCCTGCCGCCGAAGTCCTGCCGGTCCTGGCAGTGGGGACAGACGGCGTAGGCAGTGGTGACCTCCTCCCCTTTCCTGCTGCCGAGGGTAGGGCGGAGCACGCCGGTGCGGACGACGATGCTCCAACGGTCGGGGGGCGTGTCGCGCACGGCGACGTCGACGCGGCTTAAGCGCACCGGTTTGTTGCGGACCTCGATGACCACTTTGCCGTCTGCGGTTTCGTCGACGATGGGATACCAGGCTCCACGACGCAGGACGTCGGCGACGTTATCGAGGCATCGGGCCCAGCCCCGCGGAGGGACCATGAGGGGCCCAATGTAGCACTTCCCGCTAGATTCCGTTATGCGCACGATCGGTACGGTCACTCGACTCCAGATTCAGCGCGGCTCACTCAAACGCGGCGCGAAACCGACGCGCGTCTACGATCCCGCGCCGTTGCTGTCCGTCGCGGCGCTGAACGTCACGCCCGACGGCGCGCTGGGCGCGAGCCCCGACGGAAGCGACGCCTGGATCGTCGACGTGCACCACCGCGGCCATCCCGACACGAAGAACGAGGACGGCCAGCACGGAATCTCGCTCGGGTTCACGTCGCATTACGACGCGATGCGAACGCATTTCGGCGATCGGGTGCAGGTGGGATGCGCCGGTGAAAACATCATCGCGACCAGCGATCGGCGATTCAGCTACGAGGATCTCGAGCGGGGCGTCGCCATCCTGTCACCGAATGGGGAGGAGCGGGTGCGGCTGAAGATTCTTCAAGTGGCGCACCCGTGCCGGCCATTCACGGGATGGGCGCTGGGAAAGCAGGTGGAGCCCGAAGAATTGAAAAAGCATCTCCAATTTCTGGATGGCGGCATGAGAGGGTTCTATTGCGTGGGTGAAGGGACAGGGACCGTGTCTTTGGGGGATTCCGTTGCAGTGCTTTAGGACATGCAAAAGCTAGACGCACCGACGCACCGCGGTGAACCGGCAATAGGAAACGGGACAACCCACGCGAGGGTTGTCCCGTTGACGTTTCAACGTTTACCGCTGCTGCGTCGGTGCGTCTAGTCTTTGCAGGTCCTCGCTTTTGCCTTTACGAGAGCTCGTCCCATGCCATCGTCGCCGCCTTATGACAGCGATCGCATGTCATTTCATTGGTCCGGGCTTCAATGCCCTGCCGATGTCGACAAGCCGGGCAAACCGCGTAGGTCAGTGGGAAAATCCGCCCGAGTCGCTCGATGACCCGCGGCTCGCAGCGTACGATCGTCCACCGCTCCGGCGGATGATAGCGAATCTCGAGGAAGCGACGGTCGACCGGCACGTTGTGCCGGTTGACGTCGAGCACCACGATGTTGCTGGAGGAGATGCGAACGACGGGATACCATGCGCCACGCCGCAGGGTGTGCGCGCCGGCAGGACCGACGCGCGCCCAGCCCTTCACCTGCAGTCGCGTGGGGGTGACCATCCGGTTGGCGCTTTCCATGACCTGAAGACTACCCTGCTGCGCAAGGGCCCGTCGTGACTGGAGTCACAGGGCCGTCGGTCGCCTCGGTTTCAACCGCATTCCGAAAAGCCGCAAACGTGACATTTCGCACATCCCTCGATAAACGCCAGCTGCGAGCCACAATCAGGGCATGCGCCAATGAAGTCCTGATCGGGTGCCCGCATCGCCCGGATCGCGGCATCGCCTGCCGAGCTCCGCACGACCTCCGCTACAGCCGGCGCCGAGGACCGCGTGGTGTCGAGCAGATCCTGCTGGACGCCCTGCTTCTCCTGCATCCACTTCTCGATGGCGATGCCGATCGCGTCGGGCACGGACATCACTTTGTGCGGCCCCAGGCCCACAGCACGGTCGGAGGAGATGCCGCGGAGCTGGCGGTAGATCTCCGGCAGCGGCACGCCTGAGCGCAGCGCGAGCGAGATCAGCCGCCCGATCGCCTCGACGTCCGCCATCAGGGCGCCGCCGGCCTTCCCCAGCGACATGAACACTTCGAATGGCTGACCCTTGTCGTCTTCGGTGATCGTCACGTACATCGTGCCCAGCGGCGACTCGACGCGCCGCGTGGAGCCCTTGAGCAGATCAGGACGAGAGCGCTTGGCGCGGCGCTGCAGATTTTCGGCCTCGACGTCGTGGAGCCGCTCCTTCGTCAACTGCAGCTCGGTGTCCAGCTCCGCGATGCGGCCAAGCGCTTCGACCAGGGCGTCCTTCCCTGCCCCGGCTGTGCCCTGCTGCACCTTCTTGG
>WNFB01000255.1_pt1 | contig 39478 bp, 46 predicted proteins | sample 5400501 | NCBI WGS metagenome assembly WNFB01 (sample SAMN13153341, study PRJNA577476) | soil metagenome | isolation source: 200 cm saprolite under Douglas fir tree site 2 hole 1 | place: USA:California | collected 2015-04-18 | reverse complement strand
TTCGACATGCTCGCCGAGGCCCGAGCCTGGCGGTGCGGGGCGCCATGGGTGGCAAGCTCGCAATCCCGCGGGCTGTTCGACATGGAGTTCTTCCGGCACTTGAGGAACGAAGAGGGCAAGGCTCTGAGCGCGGCCGGGTTTGTGAAGATGGCGGGCGACGAGACCGACGCCTTGATCATCACGATCTTCATGCGTGACCTGAGCGCGGAATATGGAATGCACACATCCATCCGCGACGAGGACCATCCGCTGGCCAAGCTGCGCCGTCTCGATTTCGAGCGCGGGCGATTGCCCAGTGGCCAATCGCTTGAAGACGTCCTGGCCAAGCGGCCGGTGATCAAGAAGGTGGAGGGCGAGCGAATCTTTTTTTACCCGCCGACGTTCCGTCTCCACTCGCAGGGCCCACCCAGCCCCGAATGGGCCTACGCGCTCTGCGGCATCCGCGCCTATGCGCCAACGCTGCTCGAGGCCGAGCAGGAGGCGCTCAAGATCCTGCGTGGATTCGGCCACCTTGGCGCCTGAGAGGGCTCAGGTAGACAAAGGATCCATCAGTTCCGCAGACGGAACCAGGCTGGCCTACACGTCATGGCCGGTCTCCGGTGCCACGATCACGTTCGCGGTCGTGCATGGGCTTGGCGAGCACAGCGGTCGCTACGACCGTTTCGCCCACGGCATGGCCGGCCACGGCATGGCGACCTATGCCGTGGACTTGCGAGGCCACGGCGAGAGCGAGGGGCAACGCGGCCACGTCGACACCTGGTCGCAGTGGATCGAGGACGCGGCAGCCTTCGTCAATCACGTCGAGAGCGAGGCGAGGGGAGAGGTCGTACCGCTTGGCCATTCCTTCGGCGGCGCGGTGATGCTTAGCACCGTCCGCTCCGGCAAGCTGGTGCGGGCCAGGCGTTTCGTGCTCTCCAGCCCGGCGCTGAAGCTCAAGACCAAGGTCCCCGCCTGGAAGACGTCACTCGGCAAGGCGATGGCAACCCTCGCGCCGAGGCTGGCGGTCGCCAATGAGGTCGATGCAGGGACCGTGTCACGCATACCCGATGTGGTGGAGGCCTACCGCTCCGATCCTCTCGTGCACAACAAGATCTCATTCCGCCTCTACGACGAGTGGCAGCGGGCGGCCGGTGAAAACCTCGAGCGCGCGGGCGACATCAGGATTCCATTTCTCATCCTCGCCGGGACCGCCGACCGGCTGATCGATCCGGAAGGCAGCAAAGAGTTCCACGCGCGAGCGCCCGAGACCAGCGAACTGCATCTTCTGGAAGGTCGATACCATGAACCCTTCAATGACGTGGGGAGTGAAGAGGTGTTCGCGTTGATCGCCGATTGGTTGCGCCGTTGACTGACAGTGCCCTGAACCTGCAGCCGGGGTCGTGGCTGGCGTGGATCGTGATCGGACTGATTGCCGGCGCGATCGCCTCCCGCGTGGTGGCCGGCCGCGGCTTCGGCTGCATCGCCGACATCGTCGTCGGCGTGGCGGGCGCGATCATTGGCGGCTTCCTACTCAGCTCCCTCTTCGGCGCGAGCGGAACCGTGGGCTTCTGGGGCAGCCTCGTGGTCGCGTTCATCGGCGCCGCGGTCCTGCTCGCGGTCTTGAAGCTGGTGTCGGGAGGACGCCTCTGAGCTAGAGGCGTCCTATCAGCCGGCGGCCGCCCGGATCTCTTCGCGCGGCTGCTCGGTGGCGGCTTGCCTCGGCCGGCGTTTGATCAACAGTGCGGTCAGCGCGGTGATGGCGAGGAAAGCGATCGGCAGGATGAGCGTGTGCTTCATCGCGTCGATGTACGCGCTGACGAAAACGTCATGAGCGATGGCCGACACCTGTTGCGCCACCGCCTGCGGAATGCCGGCCGGAAGCTTCGCTCCGCTCTGCCCTGAGCCGATCTCGAATCCCTTGGAGGAGACGTTGCTGAAGGCCGCCACGAACTGGTCGCGAAACGCCGCCGGCAGCGCGGCCGCGTGGCTGACGGCCTGGTCGTGAAGAGTCGTCGCGAGCTGGTTCTGCAGGAGAGCGCCGACTACCGCGCTGCCGATGGCCGCGCCTAGCTGGCGGATCGTGTTCAGAATTGCCGACGCGGAACCAGCGACACGGGGCTCAATGTTGCGCATCGCGACAGTCGTCATCGGCGCGAAAGTCATACCCATCCCGGCGCCCGCGATGATGGCCGGCACAAGAAAGTTGATCCAGGTCGAATCCGGTCCCGCGACGAGCGCAACGGTGCCCATACCGATGGTGAACAGGCCGATGCCCGTCATCAGGATGTACTTGCCTCCGATTCGATCCGAGAGCCGGCCGGCAAACGGAGCGGTGAACATCGACGTGACCGACATCGGCGCCAGGGTCAGGCCTGCGACCAGGGCGGAGAAGCCCCGCACTGACTGGAGGTAGATGGTGAAGGGAAGGAACAGGCTCAGCATGCCGAAGCTGATCGCCGCGGCGATCCAGTTGGCCACGGCGAAGTTGCGATCGGCGAAGAGCGACAGCGGGAGCAGGGGTTCGGTCTGGAACCGCTCCCAGATGAGGAAAAGCACGATGAGCACGACGCCTGCTCCAATGACCTCGGGGATGGTCACCCCATAAGACTCGATCTGGCCCCAGTTGTAGCGCTGGCCTTCGATGAGCCCGAAGACGATCGCAAACAACCCGGCAGATGCGACCAGGATGCCAACCAGGTCCCAGCCGTGATGGCGGCCTGGGCGCAGGTCGGGGATGATCAGGAAGGTGGCGATCAAGGCGGCGATGCCGATCGGCACGTTGATGTAGAAGATCCACCGCCAGTCGATATAGGTGATGATCGCGCCGCCGACCGTGGGTCCCGCCACCGTGGCGAGACCAGCCACGCCACCCCAAACACCGAAGGCAGCTCCGCGACGCTCGGGCGGAAAGATCGAGGTCAGGATTGCCAGCGTCTGCGGAGTCAATAGCGCGCCGCCGACGCCCTGGAGGATCCGGGCCGCGATCAGCTCGCCAACGTTCTGAGAGAGACCGCACAGCGCTGAGGCGGCCGTAAAGACGAAAAGGCCGATCGCAAAAATGTTGCGCTGGCCAAACAAGTCGCCCAGCCGTCCTGCGGTGATCAGCAGCACCGCATACACAAGGATGTATGCGTTGAGGACCCAGAGGATCTGATCCAGGGTCGTGTTCAGCCCGTCTTTTGCGCCGCTGCTCATCGCGGGGATCGCCACGTTCACGATCGTGGTGTCGAGCAGGATCATGAAAAACCCAGTCGTAAGAACCAGAAGAACCAACCACGGATTAGTGCGGGCTTGCGCCATGTTTCCTCCTCAAACCTTCAATGTCGTGCACCGATCCGGTGCTCCACTCCAGCCGACCTTCAGCAATCTCTTTGGCGATCTTGAGCACCCACAAGCGCTCGGCTTCGATCGTTGCGATCTTGTGCTCCAGCTCGATCAGGGCGAGCCGCTTCAGGCCATGTGTCTGCAGCTCGTTGAGAATGCGTGACAGCTTGGCGGTGGTCGCCGCGAGCGCCAATGCGCGTGTCTGCAGATGTTCGGTGGCTCGAACCGCGTCGAGGTGGTGCATGAACATCAGACCGGCAGCGAAGTGCGGATACTCACGCCGCGGTCGAGCCAGGATGTCGCTGACGACGCGAACCAGCACCTCGCGACCTGACGGCGTGAGCTGATAGATGGTGCGCTCGGGGCGGCGCCCTGCCTTCTCGCGTTCCGCGGGGACGATCCATCCGTTGCGCTCGAGGACGTCGACCGTGTGGTAGAGCGACCCGAAGTTGAGGCGGATGAACTCGTCCTGATGGTGGTCGCGCATCGTGGAGGCCAGCTCGTAGGGGTGCATCGGCCGCTGGTCGAGCAGCTCAAGGATCGAAAGGGCGAGAGGCGAGATTTCGACCGTCTCCTCGACCGGCGGCTCGGGGCGGGCCGGCATCGGCGAGCGGGCCGGCATCGGCGAACGGGCCGGGCGCGAACGCTGGGACATATTCCAAACGGAATATACGATGAGAGATATCCTGTGTCAAGTACTCCGGGCGGGGCACTTTAACAGGCAGCGTTGGCACCGTCTCGAATTCGAACTAGCCTGCCGGGCAGGTGCGTCGGCTTGGGGGAGGGAGCCGAACGGGAGAGGGAGGGCCCCGAAACAGGGTAGCCAGCTCGGTGAGACCCGGGCTAAGCCTCGCCGCCGAGCGGCTTTTCGAACCAGGCGACGTCCCAGTACCGGCCGAACTTCCGCCCCTGCTCGGTGAACAGGGCGACCCGCTTGAACCCGAACTTCTCGTGCAGGGCGATCGACGCGGGGTTGGGCAGTGCGATGCCCGCGTAGGCGCGGTGCAGGTTTTCACCCTCGAGCGACTGGAAGAGCTCCCCGTACAGCCTCGTGCCGACTCCACAGCCAATCGCGTCCGGAGCCAGGTACACGCTCGTTTCGACGGAGGTCAGGTAGCCGGGCTTGGGCCGGAAGCGGCTGCTCGATGCGTACCCGGCCAATTGATCGGCTTGGAGGGCAACCATGAGCCGGTGCCGCCCGGCCTCGGAGTAGTGCTTGAACCACTCGCCTCGCGCCTGCATGGTCATGGGTTTGTCATCAAATGTGACGTGAGACTCGCGGACGTAATGGTTGTAGATGTCGTTGATCGCTGGGAGGTCTTTTTCCGTTGCCCGGCGCACGTGGACCGAGGCGTGAATCACGACCGACAGTTTATTTCCGACAATTGGCGGCATGGATCGTATCGAGCTCCGCGGGATGTCCTTCCAGGGCCGCCACGGCGTGCGCCCGGCGGAGCGCGAGCAGCCGCAGGAGTTCAAAGTTGACCTCGACATCGAAGCTGACCTCGGGCCCGCCGGCGAATCCGACCGCCTGGCCGATACCGTCGACTACTCCCGGGCACGCGCCGCGGCCAAGGAGGTGATCGAGGGAACGTCGATGGAGCTGCTCGAGTCGCTGGCCGCCGCGATCGCCGAGCGCATCCTCGACCTGCCTCGCGTCGAGGCCGTTTCAGTGAGGGTCGCGAAACGCCCGGCGAGCATGCAGCCGATCGAGGCGGCCGCCGTGCGCATAGTAAGGACGCGCGCATGACCATCGCGTATTTCGACTGCTTCTCGGGCATCTCGGGCGACATGACGCTGGGCGCCCTGATCGATTGCGGCGCCGATTCGGCGGTGCTCGACGCCGCGGTCGAAGCTCTCCGCCTGGGTGACGAGGTCACGATCGAGGTGCGGCATGAAACGCGCGGTCATCTCGGCGGAACCCGCGTGGTGGTTGGCGTCAAAGACCGGGTCGAGCGAACCGTGCCAGCGCTGCAACGAGCGATCGAAGACTCAGATGCGCCGAGCTCGGTGAAGTCGCCCGCGCTGGACGCGATCGGCCGCCTCGCCCGTGCCGAGGCTCGTATCCATGGCCTGGAGGAGAGCATGGTGCACCTCCACGAGCTGGGCGGCGCAGACACCCTCGTCGACGTGGTGGGCGCGTTCTGGCTGCTCCATGTCCTCGATGTCCGGCGGGTCTATGCGTCGCCCCTCCCCACGCCGCGAGGGCGCAGGGGCGAGATGCCAATACCGGCGCCGGCAAGCCTCAGGGTGCTCGAAGGCACCGGCGCGGTTCTGCAGCCCAGTGATGAGTCACGCGAGCTGGTTACCCCCACCGGCGCGGCCATCCTCGCCGCGGTCGCGACATTTGAGCGGCCGTCGATCTCGCTTAGCCGCGTCGGCTTCGGCATCGGCGCGAATGAGTCTCCGGCCAACTCGCTCGCGGTCTGGATCGGCGAAGAGGTCGCGTCGGAAAGCGGGGTGACCCTCATCGAAACCAATCTCGATGACATGGCACCCAACCTGATTGCGGCCCTGTCCGAGGACCTCATGGCGGCCGGCGCTCTCGACGTCGCCGTCGTGCCGGCGCTGATGAAGAAAGGAAGGCCAGGTCACCAGGTGACGGTGATGTCGCCGCCCGAGCTGGTGGCGCACCTGACTGAGGAGCTGTTCCGGCGCAGCACGACGCTGGGCGTCCGCCTGACTCCCGTACAGCGAGTCATCGCCGCCCGCCGGATCATCGAGGTCAAGACAACGATCGGGACGGCACGCGTGAAGGTGAAAGAGCTCGCTGGTCACCCGGTCGACGTGGCACCCGAGTACGAGGATTGCCGGCGGATCTCGCGCGAGAGTGGAAGAGACCTGCGCGACGTGATGCGCATGGTGGCGGAAGCCGCGCGGAAGGAGTTGGGACTCGAGTGACCGCCCGCGTCCTGGACGGCAGGGCTCTCGCGAAGCAGATATATGAAGAGGTCGCGCAAGCGGTGAGCGAACGGGTGGCACGCGGTGACTCGCGGCCGAGGCTGGCGACCGTCCTTGTCGGCGACGATCCGGCGTCGGTTCAGTACGTCGAGCTGAAGCAGCGCAACGCACGCAGCGTCGGCATCGAGTCGGAGGATCACCGGCTCCCGGCCGACACTACGACAGACGAGTTGCTGGCGCTGGTCCAGCAGTTGAATCGCGATGAACGGGTCAGCGCGATCCTTATCCAGCAGCCGGCGCCGAAGCAGATCGACATGTCGCGCATCGTGCTCGAGCTCGACCCGGTGAAGGACGTCGATGGGTTCAACCCGATCAACGCGGGCAAGGTCGCTCTCGGAATGCCGGATGGCGTGGAGCCCTGCACGCCGGCCGGCATCGTTCACCTGCTCGAAAAGTCCGGAGTCTCCATCGCGGGCGCCAACGCCGTGATCGTCGGGCGCAGCAACCTGGTCGGCAAGCCGACCGCGCTGCTGATGCTCAAGCGCAACGCGACCGTGACCATCTGCCACACGAAGACGAAAGACCTCGCGAGTCACACCCGGACGGCGGACATCCTCGTGGCGGCGGCGGGGCGGGCCAACCTGATCGCGCAGGACATGGTCAAGCCAGGCGCGGCCGTGGTGGACGTGAGCACCAACTGGGTCGACGGGCGCCAGGTCGGTGATCTCGGTCCTGGGGTGGACAAGGTCGCCGGATGGCTGACCCCGAACCCGGGTGGAGTGGGCCCGATGACGCGGGCGATGCTGATCAAGAACACGTATGAGGCCGAGGTCCGCCGTCACCCGTGACGGCCAAGGATCCTATGAGCGACGCGGTCCGTTTGCTGAACGGCTTTCGTGGTTATCAGCTCGTCGTGGCGGCGTGCCGGCTGAAACTCCCCGACCTGGTTGCCGCAGGCGTCTGCGATTCCAGAGCGCTGGCCGCGAAGACCGGTACTCACGAACCGTCGCTGCGGAGGGCGCTTCGGGGCCTGGCCGCCTGGGGCTTCTTCGCCGAAGATTCGCAGGGTTGCTTCACGACGACGGCTCTATCCGACCTGTTCCGGTCCGACCAGCCCGGCCTCAGGACCATCACTCTGATGCTGAGCGAGGAAGGCTACCGTGTCTGGGAGGAGTTGTTGTACACGCTCGAGACAGGCCAGCCGGCGTTTGAGCACATGTACGGCAAGAAGCGGTGGGAGCAGCTCGCCGAGGAGCCGGAGCACGCCGCCCTGTTCAACGCGGCGATGGTGGAGACGTCCAGACGAGTCGTATCTGCCTTCGTCAAGGCGTACGACTTTGGTCGAGTTCGCTCGGTGGTGGACGTGGGAGGCGGAAACGGCGCCCTCCTCGCCGGGGTGCTGGCTGCACATCCGGGGATGGAGGGCGTTCTCCTCGATCTGGCCGCCGGCCTCGCGGGTGCAGCCGAGGCCATGGAGTCAGCCGGGCTGGCAGCTCGTGTGCGAATTGTCGAGGGAAGCTTTTTCGAGTCGATTCCAAGCGGCGCGGACCTTTATCTGCTGAAGTCGATCATCCACGACTGGGATGACGATCACGCGACATCGATACTCAAAACCTGTCGCGCTGCGATGGGCCGGGATGCTCGAGTCGTCTTGCTGGAGAGGCCCATGCCCGAGCACGTCGCTGCCGACGGCGCATCGTTGGCAACGTTGATGGGCGACCTCCACATGATGGTCCTGCTGGGTGGTCGCGAGCGGACGACCGCCGAGTATGCCTCACTGCTCGAGTCGGCGGGCCTGCGCCTGACGCATCCCATCACGATGGACTCCGACTTCTACGCGATCGAAGCCATACCCCGCTGAAGTTGAATCGTTGACCTACGAGGAAGCGCTCGATTTCATCTCGCGTCAGGGCCGCTTTGCGATGAAGCTCGGCACAGAGCGCACGCGCGCCCTCCTGGACCACATCGGCGCCCCCGATCGCCAGATGAGAGGTGCGCTGATCGCCGGAACCAACGGCAAGGGCTCGACCGGCGCGTGCCTCAGCGCAATCCTTCGTGCCGCCGGCCACAACGTCGGCTTCATGCCGAAGCCGCATCTCATCTCGTACACGGAGAGGATCGAGGTGAACGGGACCCCGATCAGCGAGCAGGACTTTGTCGCCACGCTCGAGGGCCTGGCGCCGTCGTTCCAGGCGGTCGCATCGCAGCTCGGTCCGCCCACTGAGTTCGAGATGCTGACGGTGATGGCGATCGCCTACCTCGCTCCGCGCACAGACATGCTCGTCTGCGAGGTCGGGCTCGGCGGGCGGCTCGATGCCACCAACGCGCTCGACCTCGGTGTTGCCGTGATCACGAACGTCGACCTCGATCACCAGAAATATCTGGGCAGCACGATTGCAGAGATCGCGCGCGAGAAGGCGGCGATCATCAAGCAGGGCAATCGTGTTGCGACCGGCTGCCAGGGCGAGGGGCTCGAGATCGTTGAAGCCCGCGCCTCGGCTCAATCGGCTCCGGTGTGGCGTGTGGGTCGCGAAATCCGTGTGAGCGCGGAATCCCTCGGCTGGGATGGACACGCGATGACGGTGAGCGGACCAGGCTTTGAACACCGCGACCTCAGACTGAGCCTGCTCGGTGAGTACCAGCTGGCCAACGCAGCCTTAGCGGCGGCTGCGGCGCACCTGATCAGCAAGGTGAGCGATGAATCCGTGCGCCGCGGTCTCGCCACGACGGTCTGGCCCGGACGTCTGCAGGTGATCGCCGAACATCCACGCGTGATCCTCGACGGGGGGCACAACCCGGCCGCTATGGTCACCGCCGGCGCCGCCTTGCGAAGACTGATCGGGTCGGAGAGGCTCGTCGCGGTGTTCGCCATGCTGAGCGAGCGAGATCCTGTCCAGTTGCTCGCCGCCCTGCGGACATTGAGCCCGGATGCCGTCATCTTCACCGAGCCGGCCAGCGCACATGGCCACGTCATCTCGCCCGAGGAGCTGGTCACCATCTACGGCCCGGGCGCGCACGCCGCACGACCGGCGAGCGCCGCGCTCGAGCAGGCAAGGGAGCTTGCTGGCGTCGCAGGGAACGTCTTGGTGTGCGGGTCGCTCTACCTGGTCGGCGAGATCCTCTCGCTCAGGGACTAGAGCGCAGAAACCGCACGCACAGGTACGCGCTTCCCGCGATCATCGGCAGCAACAGGGCCAGCCCAAATCCGGCCCAGAGCGCACCACCGCTGAGGGCAAGCCCGCCCAGCAGAATGAGCGCAAGTACGATCCCGCCGGCCCCGAAGACGAGATCTCTTGTCGCGCGAGGACGCGGCGATGCTTGCACGGCTGGAGGAAGCGCTGATGGCCGGCGTGTCGCTGATGCATTCCTGGCGGCGAGGCCGTAGACCAGCAGGCCGATGCCGGCCAGGCCGCCGAGCAAGGTGATGACCTCGGCGATGAGGCCTTCCCGGGTGTCCGAGACGCGAGTCACCGCCGCCAGCGCCAGCGCAACCAGGGCCGCGCCGGCGACAAGGGCGAGCCACCGCATTCAGCGCGTCCCCGAGAGCAGACTGCTGCGAAGCCGGCGCATGCCGCGCAGCCAGCGATCGTAGTCGTCGGCCTTGCGGCGAAAGTACTCAGCGACCTCTGGATGAGGCAGGATGAGGAACCGCTCGTCCGCGATTCCTTCAACGACCGCCTCGGCCACTGCATCGGGCTCGAGGGCGCCTGTGGTCAGGAAGTCGATGCCGAGCTGACTGACCTCCTTGGCCAGCATGTCGGTCTTCACTCCCTGTGGACAGAGGCATGAGATCCGGATGCCCTCGTCGCCGTGGACGATCGCGAGCCACTCGAAGAACGAGAGGGCCGCTGCCTTGCTGACTCCGTATGGCGCGGCAAAGAAATGGTTCAAGAGTCCTGCAGCGGAGACCGTACCCACGATGTAGCCCTCGCGGCGGCGCAGCATGCCCGGCAGCACGTGGCGGGCGACGAAGACATGCGCCATAACGTTGACTTCCCAGATGCGCTGCCAGTCGGCGTCCACAGCTTCTGGACCACCGCCGACGGCGATCCCGGCGTTGGAGCAAAAGATGTCGACGCGACCATGCGCCGACTCGACGGCGTCGACCAGGCGCGCGATGTCAGCCTCGCGTGTCACGTCGCATTGAACCGGCATTCCACCGATTTCCTCCGCCAAACTCGCGGCGCCAGACCCATCGATGTCGGCGACGACGACCGCCTCCGGCGGGGCCGAGGCGAACCTTTTGGCCAGCGCGCGACCAATGCCCCGCGCGGCGCCGGTGACGACGATGACCCGTCCGGTCAGGTCCATCGCAAGCTCACGAACACGCCCATCTGAACATTCTCGAGGTCGTCACGAGTCCTCCTGACGTGGGTTGATTGTCGCTCGAAAAAATTTCTTGTGGAAAACACCGCCGGGGTCCTTTCGGAGACTCGCGATAGCGCATAGAATCACTCCCCATGGTCGGAGGGGGCCTCGACTACAGCGCGCCCTTTCAGCGCGCAATCGAGCTGATTGGGAAGCGCTGGACCGGGGCGGTCGTCAAGGCACTCATCCCCGCACCTGCTCGTTTCAACCAGCTGCTTGCCGGGATTCCCGGAATCAGCGATCGAGTCCTGACCGAACGTCTTCGTGAGCTCGAGACCGAAGGCATCGTCGAAAGGCTCGTGGATCCGGGACCGCCCGTGCGGGTGAGCTATCGATTGACGTCGCGCGGGCGCGCGCTCGAACCTGTGCTGGCTGCGGTTGCCGACTGGGCGGAGAGCTGGCTCGCGACTCCGGCCGCGGCCGTGGGCTGAACTCGGACTTCGGATTTCGCACTCCTCACGTCGGGCCCTCCCTTCCTCCACCGTGCCGTCCCTCCCCCGCCGGCACACCTCGATCGAGCTTAGGATGCGAAAAATTCGAATCCAACCCAGGCTGTTAAGAGGTCCGGAAAGGCATGGCGAACACGACTGATAGGCTTTACCGAATGCCGATTGGCGATTTTCTCCGCCGGCGGCCCGAGGCTCAGACCTGTCAGGCTTGCGGCTCGCCTCTGCCCCATGGCGCGGTCTTCTGTCCTTCCTGCGGTGTCAGGACCGACGATCCCCAGGCCGAACCTCTCCACATCGTCGACCGGACCACCGGGCTCTTCAACGATCGTTTCGTGCGTCCTGTGCTCGAGGACGAGCTCGCGCGCGCGCACCGCTATCAACGCAACCTCGGCGTGCTGCTCATCGAGGCCAATGGAGCGCTGCCCGCGGACGAGGCGCTGAAGACAATGGCCGCCGCGCTGGCCAGCACCGTCCGCGACGTCGACACACCCGGTGTGCTCGGCCGCACTCCGCCCCAGCTCCTGGCCATCCTGCCCGACACCGACGTCGCCGGCACCGCCCACGCCGCCAATCGCGTTCTCGCCGCGGTCAACGAATCACTCAAGCCGCAGGGCGCGCAGGCGGCGGTCGGCCTGGTGTGCGTGAGGCCGGGTCAGCGCGTCCGCGCGGGCGCCGTCATCGAGAGCGCGAGCCGGTCGCTGCGTTCGGGCCGGCCCGAGATGATGGGCAAGCCCGCCTGACGCTGGAGATCTATCTCGCCCGTCACGGCGAGACCGAGTGGAGCCGCTCGGGACGTCATACCGGCACCACCGACCTTCCGCTGACAGCGCGCGGCGAGGACAAGGCCAGGGCACTCGGACATCGGCTGCGCGGCATCGAGTTCACCGCCGTGTATTCCAGCCCGATGCAGCGCGCCCGGCGAACCGCCGAGCTCGCGGGCTTCGAGCATCCCGAGATCACCGATCTCCTCCGCGAGGCCGACTACGGGCGGTACGAAGGCCTGACCTCGCAACAGATCCACCAGTCCGAACCGGGCTGGGAGCTGTACGAGGATGGCTGTCCCGACGGCGAGACACCGGCACAGATCTATGCGCGGGCGCGGCAGTTCGTGGCGCTCGCCACGACGCGCGACAGGTGGCGCGTTCTCGCCTTCGCGCACGGCCACATCCTCCGCGCCATCGCCGTGGCGTGGATCGGGGTGGACATCAGGGTCGCGACCGGCCTGCAGCTCGACGTCGCCACGCTCAACATCCTCCGCGACGCGGACCGCGGCCGCGTGATCGCGCTCTGGAACGCGGCGTGACGCGAACTAGGTTCGGCGGCGCAGCGTCCAGGTGCGGCTTCGGACGCCGGGAAGTCCTGCGAAGACCAGGTATGCCGACGTCGCGACGTCGGCACGATACGTGTGCTTTTCGCCGGGGTTGATCAGCAGCATCTCGCCGACACCGACCTCCCCCGACTGCTTACCGTCGTCGAAACGGAGCCGTCCACCGGTGACGATCAGCGCCACCGGGATCGCGTTGCGGTGCTCGGGCACAGTCTGGCCCGGCTGCAATCGCAACCCAACCACGCGCATCGAGCCGCAATCCGCAATTTGCTCGAAGCCAAACGGACGCGGCGGCTCGCTGACACCGGGCCCTGTCACGTGAACATCATCCACGCGACCGGCATCGAAGGTGCACGGCAGGCTCGCGGCACGGTGGTCGTGATCGACGTCCTGCGAGCTTTCACGGTCAGCGCTTATGCCCTGGCCGGCGGAGCACGCGAGTGCCGCCTGGTCCGGACCATCGCCGAGGCCCGCGCGCTGGCCGGAAACACACCGGGCTCGGTGCTTTGCGCCGAGGAGGACGCCCTTCCAGTTGAGGGCATAGCGATCAGCAACTCCCCGACCAGGATCCGGCAGACCGACCTGCGGGATCGGTTCCTGATCCAGCGTTCGACCGCCGGCACCCAGGTGGCGTCGACAGTCGAGAGCAGCGACATCTTCGCGGCGAGTCTGGTTGTCGCCCGGTCGACGGTTCAAGCCTGCCTGTTAAGAAGGCCGCAGACCCTGACCCTCCTGGCGTCGGCGGACCATCCTGAAGACCACGCGTGCGCCCAGTACATGGAGGCGATCATCCTGGGCGTCGCGCCGGACCTTGACCAGCTGCTCGCACCGCTGCGCGCGAGTGACCGCTACAAGCGAGTGATGAGCGGGAATTGGCCCGGCTTTCCGCCCACCGACATCGAGCTCGCCCTGAAGGCTGACGTGTTCGAGTTTGCGATGCCGCTCACGCGTCGTCGAGGCTACCTTCAGCTGACCGCAAGCTTTTGACCCTTCCGACCGTCTTCATACCCAGGGCTCGGGGATGCACAGTCACCTCGCCGGAAGCGGGATCGTCTTGCTTTTCCTGGTGGCCTGCGCGCCACCACATTCCACCTCAAGCACCTCAACCGTCCAGTGCACCGACGCGACTGCGGCGCATCACGCGTACGTGGTCGTTCAACATCTGTCTGGGGCGTGGTTCGCGCGATGCGTCGGTTTTGCCAACGCGACCATCGATGGGCAGACGGTGATGGATCGATCCGCGATCGAATACAAGGCCGAGCCTGTGGCCTCTGGCAAGGTCGTCTGCCAGGTCGACTTCGAGCCGAAGCAGTACAGCCAGTGTTTCCCGCAGAACCAGCCGTACTGGGCGTTGTTCGTCGAGTCGGGTGCCAAATGGTCGAATGCCAGCGGAGGCTTCACCGACGTCAGCCTGCGCGACGGAGAGGCGCTCGGGTGGCACTACGTGAGCGCGGCCGACCCGGCGCCTGCGCCGCCCCCGCTGCCCAACTAGCCCCGAGCTAAGATCTTCACAGGCACCAAGGGAATCCGGTGAGAAACCGGAGCTGTCGCGCAACTGTGAGCGAGGAGCCTCCGTCCGAAACAAGCCACTGAGGTAGCAGCACCTCGGGAAGGCGGACAGGGGCGGCGATCCGCGAGCCAGGAGACCTGAATGCCCAAAACGGCAAACCGTCCGCGCGCAACGGCACGGAAGCTCCTGGTGGTCGGCTTTCAAGCGGCGCGTTCGGGAAAAGGTCGACCACCTGGAGGAAAGATCGTGCGCTGTATTAGGGGCCCCCGCGAAATTAAGGCGAAGCCTCGAATTTCGTGGGGATTGAAGCACTTGATATGGGCCAGCGCGACACTGGCCTTGACACTCGGAGCCGTCACTGCATGCGGGGGCTCGCCCGCCGCGAGCACATCGAGCCCGGCGAGCAGCTGCGTCAATGCGAGCGCAGCTCATCGTGCCTACGTCCTTGTGCAACATGCGGACGCATCGCATCAGCTTCAGAAGTGCGTCGGTTTCGCCGGCGACACGATCGACGGGCAAACGCTCATGGATCAGTCGGGCATCGAATTCCAGACGCAGACATTCAGCTTCGGCAAAGCCGTGTGCCAGGTGGACAACGAACCCGCGCAGTTCACCAAGTGCTTCGCCGACACTGGGCCGAACTGGGCGCTCTTTGTCGAGACGAACGGAACATGGGCCGAGGCGCAGACCGGGTATACACAGGTGACGCTGCACGACAAAGAGGCTCTTGGGTGGGAGTACACGGCGTCCGCTTCTCCGGCGCCGCCGCCGCTGCCCAAGGCGCAGAAGTAAAGAGATGAATGCGCGGGCGGTGGCGGCGTGGTCGGCCGCGTGCCTGTGCATCGCGCTGTTCACGACCAATCCGGCTTACAAGGCGCTGGTGCTGGCGGCGGCGTTCACAGCGCTCGCCGCCGCAGCCGGCGTTCGACGCATGCGAAGACTGCTCGTCGGCGTGGGATTCATCGCGGCATTCGACGTGCTGCTCAATTTTGTTTCCGCGCATCTCGGTCGCACGGTTCTGTTCGCGCTTCCGCAAACGCTCCCAGCCCTCGGCGGGGTGTACACACTCGAGGCGCTGGCTTTTGGCGCCTCGGGGGGAATCACGATCGCGGCGGCTATCTTCGCCGCCGCCCCTTTCTCGCTCATGTTGCAACCGCACGAAGTCATGGACGCGCTGCCCCGCGTGCTGTCGCGTACAGGAATCGCCATCGCCGCATCGATGAATCTGGTCCCGTCGGTGGTCACCTCATTCGCCGAGGTGAGTGAGGCGCAGCGCCTGCGAGGATGGCGTCCGCGCGGGCCGCGTTCGTGGGCGGAGGTGGTCGTTCCCGTCGTTCTGACCAGCGCTGAAAGCTCGATCCAGCTCGCGGAGTCGATGGAGGCTCGTGGTTTTGGGGGCGGCCCCCGCACCTCTTTCCTGAGACCCCGGCTCGAGCGCGATGACTGGCTGCTCATCGGCACCTCGGGCCTGGCCGTGTTCGGCTTCGTCATCCTGCACGCAGCCGGTTTCGCCGCTGACTGGTACGCGTATCCATCGCTGACGCTGCCGGCGATCCAGCCTCCCGCCGTCGCCGCCTGCCTCCTGCTCTTCACACCGGTGTTGACATGGCGACGGCGCGCCTAAGCCACCTCACCTACTGGTACCCCGGCAGCGCGAGGCCGGCGCTCGATGACGTGAGCATCGACATCGGAGGCGCACTCACCCTCGTGGTTGGGCCGTCGGGGGGCGGCAAGTCCACATTGCTGCGCGTGCTGAACGGACTCGTACCCCACTTTCACGGAGGCCGCATCACAGGCTCGGCGGAGGTGGCGGGCATGAATACCATCGTGACGCCGACTCGAAGCCTGGCCCGCACGATCGGGTTTGTCTTCCAGGATCCGGAGTTGCAGTTTGTCTACGACACCGTCGAGCACGAGGTTGCTTTTGGGCTGGAAAACATCGGTCTTCCCACCGACGCGATGCGGAACAGGGTCGATCAGGCCCTTGCTGAGGCCGGTGTGCAGCACCTGGCCGGCCGGCGCGTGCGAACCCTCAGCGGGGGCGAGCGTCAGCGCGTCGCGATCGCCTCGGTGCTCGCGATGCAGCCACGCCTGGTGGTACTCGATGAGCCGACGTCGCAGCTCGATCCCGACGGAGTGTCGCTGCTGGTGTCGGCCGCGGTTCGAATGCAACAGGCGGGGCGGGCCATCGTCATATCCGAGCACCGCACCGAGCGCCTGGCGCAGGTTGCCGATGCCGTCGTTGTCGTTGACGGCGGCCGAACCCAAATCCAGCATCCGGACGCATGGCAGCCGACCGACGTGCGGGTTGACACGAACCGATCCGCTCCGCCAGGCCCCGAAGCATGGTCGCTGACCGGGGTAACCGCCGGCAACGCGGGCTGCGCCGTGCTCAATGGAGTGGATCTGGCCGGTCGCCGCGGCGAGGTTGTCGCCCTGAGCGGCCCCAACGGCGGCGGCAAGACCACGCTGTTGCGTGTCATTGCGGGCAGCCTGGCGCCCCTTGCAGGCACGGTCGAGCGACGGCCCGGCCGCATTGCGTACCTCCCGCAGAACCCGGCTGCGCTGCTGCACCGTCCGACCGTCCGCTCCGAGGTCGAGCTGACGCTCAACCGGGCGGGCGATCCGGAAAGCCCTCGCCGGATCCTCAGCGCCCTCGGGTTGACAGCGGTCGCCGAGCACTACCCACGAGACCTCGCGTCCGGGGAGCGCCAGCGTGCCGCCCTGGCCGCGATCCTTCCCGGACGGCCAGACCTGGTGCTCCTCGACGAACCGACCCGCGGGATGGACTCCTACGCCCGGGCCGCGCTGATCCGCCTGGTCGCGGCACTCCGCGATGAGGGCGCAGCCGTCGTCCTCGCGACGCACGACAGGGACCTGCAGAATTCTCTCGCCGACAGATTCGCCATCGTGAGCGGTGGCAGGGTGACCGAGCTGACTGCGGTTCAGACATGAAACGCGCTCTGCCGGTCGGCCTCGTTTCCCTGGCGGGGGTCCTGCTGTTCACGTGGCCGTTCCTCGGCACGAGCCTTTCGGCCGGCACCCCGGCGTGGGCGCTGATGTTGGGGTGCGTGGTCGGCCTCTTGCTCGTGGAGACCGGAACCCGCCAGCTTGATTCTCGCGCCCTCGCCCTGCTCGCCGCGATTGCGGCGACTGACTCCGCGCTGCGATTGGCGGTCATCGTCGGGATCGGTGGGTTCAACCCGATCTACTTCTTGGTGCTGTGCGCCGGCTATGTCTTCGGCACGTCGTTCGGCTTCATGGCGGGCGCGCTGTCCATCCTGGTCTCTGCGTTGATCAGCGGGGGAATCGGACCGTGGGTCCCATACCAGGTGTTCGCGCTCGGCTGGGTCGGAGTGGCGGCTGGCGTGACTGGCCGCTGGCGAAGTCCTTCGCCTGGCCTTCGCGACGTGCTGTTGCTGGCCGCGGTCGGAGGCGTCATGGGTTATGTCTTCGGCGCGCTCATGGATGTTACGGACTGGGTCCCCGCCTTCCGCGGCAACCCCACGCTGGGCTGGCTGCCCGGGATGACGCCGCCGACCGCCTTGCTGCACTTTGCGCGCTTCTACGCTGTCACGTCGTTTGGGTATGACTCATTCCGCGCGGTTGGGAACGTCGTGATGGTGCTCGCGCTCGGCGCGCCGGTGCTCGCGGCACTCTCGCGTTTTCGTTCCCGCTTGACTTTCGAGGTGGTCAAAGCGTGACCTTCCGCCAGTTCCGCAAACTGTGCCTCTCGCTGCCCGAGGCGGAGGAGGCAGAGACGTGGGGCGAGGCGACGTTTCGGGTGCGCGGCCGGATCTTTGCCATGGGCTCATTCGGAGGAACCGAGGTCTCGGTCAAAGCCTCGCTCGACGACCAGGCCGGGCTCGTGGCGATGGACCCGAAGACGTTTGCAGTTTCTGCCTACACCGGTCGCTTCGGCTGGGTCCGGGTGACCCTCACGGGGCTGGGAGCGGAGCTCGGCGAACGGCTGGTGAGGAACGCCTGGGAGCGGACGGCTCCCAGGCGACTGCTAGCTCAGAACGCGCGGCGCCGGTAGCCCCGACCCGCGATCAGCCGAAAGATCAGGAGCAGGATCGCGGCTCCGATGAAGGCCATGATCATCGCGGTGACGATCGGATGGCCCGCGATGGCGATGCTGAAGTGGAAGATTCCAACGAGCACGATCCCGCCAAAGAATGCGCCGAGAATGCCGACGATGATGTCCCAGAAAAGGCCGAGGCCGTGCCCGAGCGCCACATGGCTGGCCAGGAAGCCGGCCACGAGCCCGACCACGATCCACAGCAAGATCGAGTCCAGGTCGAGACTGATCGGCGAACCGTTGACTGTAATAGCCATTTACAGGCCCCCTTTACATAACTAGACCGCCTAGGTGATAAACGCCCAGGGGGGCACGGCTAACCGAGGCTGGTTCAGGACACCTTGCCCGCGAGCTCATCGAACGCCGCGCCGAGAACCCGGTTGAAGGCGGGGAAAGGGTGGATGACATCGGCCATTTGGCGCAGCGGCGTGCCGAGCTTCACCGCGAGCACGAGCTCGCCCAGTATCTCGCCCGCCCGAGGGGTGACCAGCGTTGCCCCGACCAGCGCGCCGCGCGCTCGGTCGGCGACCAGCTTCAGCGTGCCGCCGTGGAAGTCGTGGATGTAGCCGCGAGCCGTCTCAGCGGGATTGATCGTCGTCACGACGACGTCGACTCCTCGCTCTCGCGCCATCTGCTCTGACCAGCCGACCGATGCCACCTCGGGGTCGGTGAAGGTGACGCGGGGCACGGCGCTGTGGTCGGCCCGGGCATCCTGGCCGCGCAGCCGGCGGGCCACGATCTGGCCGTGGTAGTACGCCAGGTGGGTGAAGCCACCGATTCCGGTCACATCGCCGGCGCCGTAGATACCGTCCCGGGCTTCGAGCGTGAGGGGGTCGACCTTCAGCCACCCCCGTTCGGTCTGCGTGAGCCCGGCCGGGCGCCAGGCTTCGAAGTTGGGGCGTCGGCCTGTTGCGACGAGGAGCCGGTCACCGGACACGACCGCGCCCGACTTCAGGTGCAGGACCACGTCGGAGGCCTGACTCTCGGCCGCCACGCACGGATCGCCGACCAGGACCTCGATGCCGTCAGCCTGCAGGTGGGGCAGCAGCGCGGCTCCCGCCTCGGGCTCCTCGAGGCCGAGAAAACGAGGACCCGCCTCGACGATCGTGACCCGAGACCCGAGCCTGGCGAAGGCCTGGGCCAGCTCCACGCCGACCGCCCCACCTCCGAGCACGACCAGCCTCTCGGGCAGCTCGCGCGGGATGGCCGCCTGGCGGTTGGTCCAGTAGGGCACTTTGTCGAGCCCCTCGATCGGTGGTATGGCCGCGGTGCTGCCGTTGGCGATCACCACCGCCCGGCGCGCCACGAGCTGCTCGCCGCCCACCTCCACGGTCCGGAGGTCGATGAGCTTGCCCTCGCCGCGAACCAACCTGGCTCCCGTCGCTTCCATCGCCGCCGCAGGCCGCGAGTCGTCGAGGTTGCGCGCCATCCACAGCACGCGCTTGGAGACCTTGGGAAAGTCGACGTCCCACTCGACGCGTGAAGCAGCCAGGGTGCGGGCTCGGCCGGCTTCCTCTAGCGTCTCGCCGGACCGGAGCAGGGTCTTGGAAGGCACGCAGCCCCAGTAGGGGCACTCGCCGCCTACGAGCTCGCGCTCGACTACCGCCAGGGAGATTCCGCTGCCCTCCAGCCCGCCGGCGATCGCCTCCCCGGCGACGCCACCCCCAAGACACACGACGTCAAACTCCTGCGGCAACGTTCTCTCCTCCTTCCGCGCTGGCCTGCCTGAGTGACTCGAGCCACGCCAGGCGTCCGCGGCCCAGGAACTCGATGACGTACTCGCTGGCCGGATGGGTGAGGATCAGCTCTGGCGTGTCGTACTGAGCGATCTGCGCCTGCATCTTCAGCATGCAGATGCGATCGCCGACCATCACCGCCTCCTCGATGTCGTGCGTGACGAAGACGACCGTCTTGCGCATCGTCCGCTGGATGCTGATGAACTCCTGCTGCAGCCGCTCGCGCGTGATGCGGTCCACCGCCCCGAACGGCTCGTCCATCAGCAGGATCGGCGGATCCGCGGCGAGGGCGCGCGCGAATCCCACCCGCTGTCGCTGTCCGCCTGAAAGTTGATGCGGATAGCGGCCGCGATATTCATCTGGAGCCAGGCCGACCAGCTCGAGCAGCTCATCGATCCGTTTGTCGATGCGCCGCTTGTCCCACTTCCAGAGTCGCGGCACCGTCCCGACGTTGTCGCCGACGGTCATGTGAGGGAAGAGTCCCGTCTGCTGGATGACGTAGCCCATCTTGAGACGGAGGGCCGCCGGGTCGACGCCGCGTGTGTCGACGCCGTCCACGAGAATCCGCCCGGTGTCGGGATCGGTCAGCCGGTTGATCATCCGCAGCGTGGTCGTCTTGCCACAGCCTGAGGGTCCGATCAGCACGCAGGTCTGCCCGCCGGGGATCTCCAGGGTCAGATCGCGCACGGCGTTGGAGCCGCCGGCGAACTGCTTGCTCACGTTCTCCAGGCGGATCACGGCTCATTTACCGTAGAGGAATGGGCGGCGGGATATTCCTGGACTACGTCGACCCCTGGATCAACTGGGACTGGCTCTCGACCCACGTCCACGTGTTCGCGGACGCGCTCGAACAGCACCTGATGCTGACCGCGATCGCCATCGTGCTCGGTTTCGCGATCGCGCTCCCGGTCGGTGTGGTAGCGCAGCGGCAGCGATTGCTCCGCAATCCGATCCTTACCTTGTTCGGCATCTTCTACACGATCCCTTCGATCGCACTGTTCGCGCTGCTCATCCCTTACACGGGGCTCAGCACGCTTACGGCCGAGATCGGCCTGGTCGGGTATGCCGTCCTGATCCTTACGCGCAACGTCGTGGTCGGTCTCGACGCGGTGCCCAAGGACGTGCTCGACGCCGCCGATGGGATGGGCTACAGGCCGTTCGCCCGGCTGATATTCGTGGAGCTGCCGCTCGCACTTCCGGCGATCTTCGCCGGCATTCGCATCGCGACTGTGACCACCATCGGCCTGGTGACGATCACTGCGGTGATCGGCCTGGGCGGCCTTGGCCAGCTCATCCTCCAGGGCCTTGTCGAGAACTTTCACACTCCGCTTCTGGTGGCGACGGTCCTCTCGATTCTGCTTGCCCTGGTCGCCGATCTGTCACTGGCCGGCACACAGCGGATCGCCCTGCCGTGGGCCAGGAGCGCCTAGTGGGGATCCTCGGCCGTGTTGTGCAGTGGTTCGGCGATCCGGCCCACTGGACAGGCTCCGACGGGATCCCCACACGCCTCGTGCAGCACCTCCAGCTGTCGGCGGAGTCGGTCTTGATCGGAGCCGTGATTGCCCTGCCCGTCGGCATCGTGCTCGGCCACTACGGACGTTTTGGCAACCTCGCCATCAACGTCTCGAACGTCGGACGCGCGGTGCCGTCATTCGCCCTCCTAGTCCTCGCCTTCCAGGTGTTTGGTCTCGGAGACCTGCCCATCATCATCTCGCTGACCGCGCTGGCCATCCCGCCGATGGTGACCAACAGCTACGTCGCGATGCGGGAGGTGGACCCAGACGTGAAGGACGCAGCCCGAGGGATGGGCTATCGAGAGCTCGCCCAGGTGCTGCGGGTCGAGTTACCACTTGCGGTACCACTGCTGATGGCGGGAATCCGCACCTCCGCGGTGCAGGTGGTGGCGACCGCGACGCTGGCGGCGCTCATCGCGGGCGGAGGTTTCGGCCGCTACGTCATCGACGGGCTGGACCAGCAGGACTACACGAAACTGGTCGCGGGGGCAATCCTGGTCGCCCTGCTCGCGCTTGCGACTGAGTTTGGACTCGCGGCCGCCGAGCGGGTTCTTGTCCCGCGGGGCATCCGGCTCCAGAGCGCCCCTTCGGTCGGGCGAGTCACTTACAAAGCGGCCTAGGTGGAAGAATCATTGACGGTTGGGGGTTCGATTAGCTGACCCGCCCGGATAAGGAGAGGACTCTGATGAACTGGAAATCCCGCTCGGCGTTGTTGGCCGGCGCCATCGCCCTGGCCCTGATGGCCGCGGCCTGTGGCAGCTCGCCGTCGACCGGTTCGAGCACACCCAAGGGCACCATCACGGTCGCCGGATTCAAGTTCTCGGAGGGGAGCGTGCTGGCCGAGCTCTACGGCCAGGCCCTGCAGCACGACGGCTACACAGTCACCTTCAAGCTGAACCTGGGATCGCGCGAGGTTGTCGCGCCGGCGATCAAATCGAACCAGGTCGACCTCTACATCGGCTACGCGGCGACCGACCTCGAGTACTACGACAACAAGGCAGGGCAGGCGACCGGTGACGCGGTCGCGACGACAGCCAAGCTCAACAGCTACTTGCAGCCGCTCGGGCTGCAGGCGCTAACGCCCTCGACGGCACAGGACCAGAACGGCTTTGCGATGACCACGGGGAACGCGGCGAAGTACAGCGCAACCAAGCTCTCCGATCTCGCCCCGATCGGTGGCCAGCTTGTCCTCGGCGCCGGGCCGGAATGCCCCCAGCGACCGTTCTGCCAGCCCGGGCTGCAGAACACGTACGGGATTCACTTCAAGAGCTTCAAGGCGCTCGACACCGACGGGCCCTTGACCCGGGCCGCCCTCAAGAGCAACGACATCCAGGTCGGACTGGTTTTCACAAGCGACGCCGACCTGCAGTCTTTGGGTCTGGTCGTGCTTCAGGACGACAAGCACCTCCAGAACGCCGACAACGTGGTGCCGATCCTCCGCACGCCCGTCGCGACCGATGAGGTCAAGAAGGTGCTCAACGCTGTGAGCGCCGGCCTGACCACCGCCGACCTGATCAACCTGAACTCCCAGGTCGAGCTGCAGCACATGGACCCGGATGTGGTGACCAAGGCCTACCTCCAGCAGCACAACTACTTCAGCTAATCTCGGCGACGTCGATGGAGCGGGCAGCGGCGCTGGCCGACTTTGAGGCCGCACGCGGCGAGTGGGAGGCCGCCTTTCGGCAGATTCCCGATGGCGCGCTCACGTACCTCAAGCCCGGCGACGATTACGCGCTGGGCGGCCTGCAGGTCCATGTCAACTGGGTGCTCGCCCACTACCGGCGGGTGCTCGAGGGCATCGTGGCTGCCGGGTTCGCGGACATAGGCCCGCAGGACCCGCCCGGCGCGGAAGCAGAGGCCCGCGCCGGCGCCAGGCGCGGCTTGATGCCGGCCGAGCGGCGCGAGTCCCTCGGTGTTATGGCGCATCTCCATGCGGCCGTGCGCACCGCCATCGATGAGCTGCCGGCATCGGACTGGACACACAAGGCTCCTGTTGTCTACGGAGAAGGACAGGAGCCGTATCCGACCAGCCCCGAGGCCATCCTCGGCTGGCTCCGCGACCACTATCGCGAGCACGTGGAGCAGAGTGCGGAGCTGATCGAGGAGTGGAGGACCGCTAAGGAAGCCGGCTGATCCACGACGCGTCGGAGTACTTCGACGCGACGAGCCTCGAGGCCGCCTCGGTCTCCTCGCGCGTGAGCGCGCTTTCCGAAGAATGGAATTCGTCGGAGAAGAATGCCTGCATGCGCGCCGCCACCTCGTCGCATGACAGCCGCGTGAACCAGGCCAGCGGCGAGACCGCCTTCTCCGCGCTGCGCACGCCGCGCTGGGCGAGGCGGTCGCGACCGATCCTGATCAAGCGCGGCAGCAGCTCGACGTCCATCGAGTGCGCGATGGTCGTGTGGTGCAGCACGAATCCGCGTCGGCGGGCCTGGGCCGCGCCGGCGATCTTTCCCCGCGGGGAGATGATGTCGTTGATCTCGCGGTAGGCAGCGGGGATCCCCATCGCCTTGAATGCGCGCACCGCCCAGTCGTCGAGCAGCGCGTAGGACTTGCGAAAGCTGATCCCTGAGACCATCGACTCGGGCAGATACATCGAATAGGTGATGGTGCGTCCCGGCTCGCACAGCATGGTTCCCCCGCCGCTCATCCGCCTTGTGACGATGAAGCCGAGCGCCTTCGCCGCACCGAGGTCGAGCTCGTTTCGCACCGACTGATGCGATCCGATGACAAGTGCCCGTTCGATCCACTGCCACAGGCGAAGCGTGGGACGGCGGCGCCCGTGCTGGACCTGCTCGAGCAGCACCTCGTCGAGCGCCATGTGCATATGTGCGGGATGCGGCGAATACGGAATCAAGTCCCATTCCGTGTCGTGCAAGCTGTCCGCGGTCAATGCCCTGCCAGTATTCCTGATGGACGTGGACCAGAGGCGAACGCTGTGGACGCTTTACGCGATCAACTTCTTGAACGCGGTCGGGACGTGGTTCTTCCTCCCGCTGCTGCCGATCTTTATCGGCCGGAGAGGGGGCTCTGCGGCGCTTGTCGGTGTCGTCTTCGCTGCGGGCCTGGTCGCCAACGCCCTGGTCCGCTATCCAGCGGGTTGGGCGGCGGACCGATTCGGCACGAAGGCGGTGATGGTCGCGGCGATGGTCGCGACCGCAGGATTGTTTCTTGCGTACCTCCTTCCGCTGCCCGTGCCGGTCCTCATCCTGGTCCGGTTCCTGCATGGCGCCGCACAGGGCGCGTACTGGCCCGCGGCGAGCGCACTGCTGGCCGAGAGCACCGCCGCGGGCGAACGAGGCCGCGCCTTCGGCTACATGCAGTCGACCAACATGGCTGGAATGCTGATCGGGCCAGGGATCGGAGGTTTCATCGCGCTGTTCCACCTCGGCGTGGTGTTCGGAGTTGCGGCCGCGCTGGCCGCGCTCGCCGTGGTTGCGCTGGCGACGCTGCCCAATGTCCGCATGGCGAGCACGATGGAGATGCCGGCGCGCACGCTGCACATCGCGCGGACGCTGCTGCCGCTCATCCTGCTCGGTGCCGGAACCTCGTACATGATCGGCGCGTTCGACACCATCTGGTCTCTGTACCTGACCTACCGAGGCGCGACCACGTTCCTGGTCGGTCTCTCCTTCGTCACGTTTGCACTGCCCGCGATGCTGCTGAGCGGATACGCGGGAGCGCTCGGCGACCGCTTCGGCGCTCGGCGTTTCATCGTCGGGGCGCTGATCTGCACCGCCTTCTTCGCCGCGCTCTATCCGTTCATCGCCTCGGTGCCGTGGCTGATCGGCCTCGGCCTGATCGAGGGTATGTTCACGATCTCCGGACTTCCCAGCACGATGGCGGAGGTCAGTCGCGTCGCCGAGCCGGGGCAGTATGCCCGCACGCAGGCGGTGTACCAGACGGTGCAGATGGCGGTTCAGATCGGCGGGGCGCTCGCCGGCGGGGCCCTCTTCACGCTGAGTCCGACGTACACGTTTCTGTCGATCGCAGCGATCTGCATCCTCAGCGCCGGCACTGCGCTGGTTCCGCGCGCAGCCTTCGCAAGATTGGCGCACGAAGCACAGTAGAGGAGACATGAGCGCCAACCAGAGCCCGATCAAGCACGTCGTGATCATCGTCAAGGAGAACCACGGCTACGACAACTATTTCGGCACATTCCCGGGCGGCAACGGTGTCCCGCTTCCGCCGAGCCCAAATCCGCCGCCCAAAGACCCCGATCACGGTCACGCCGCGTGGCTGACACGCGACACGACCGCACCTCGCGTGGCTTTTCCAAAAAGCGACATACCTCATTACTGGGGCTACGCCGAGCAGTTCGCGCTGTGCGACAACTACTCACGGATGTGGCCGGGCCTTCGACGCCGAACCATCTGATGCTGATCGCGGCCGACTCCAGGCTCATCGACAACCCCTCGACCAACTATCGAAAGCATCCCGGGCCACCTCTCTACGACGTGCCGTCGCTCCCTTCGCAGCTCGATGCGGCCGGCCTGACGTGGGGCAATTACAACGGCTACGCCTTCGAGTTCATCAAATACACCGCGGGCAGGAAATCGAGCTGGCAGCGGTTCGCTGCCGACGCCCAGGCCGGAAAGCTGCCGTCGGTTTCATGGCTGTATTCCGACGAGACTGAGAGCGAGCATCCCGCCGACACGGCGGCCCAGCGCGCGGCGCACGGGGGTGACGTGAGCAAGGGCAGCCTGTGGACCGTGAGCCAGGTCCAGGCGGTGGTCGCCGCGGGCCTGTGGCCGGAGGTTGCGATCTTCGTCACCTGGGACGATTGGGGCGGCTGGTGGGACCATGTGACGCCGCCCGAGGTCGAGAAGTGGACCGACGGCACGCAGTTTCGTTACGGAGGCCGCGTGGGATGCCTGGTGCTCAGCCCTTTCGCGCGCAAGGGATACATCTCGAAGACGCTGCACTCACACGTAAGCCTGCTCAAGTTCTGCGAGACCAACTTCGGGCTTCCGTCGCTCAACGCACGCACGCAGTCCGCGGATGCGATGGAGGACTGCTTCGACTTCACGCAGTCGCCGCTGCCACCTCCTCAGTAACGGATGGCGTCCAGGCTCTTCCAGCCGTACGAAACTTCCTGCAGCAGCGCCGAGCCGATCGTGATCGGCTGGCTTCGGACAAGCACCCCGCCCAGCTGCTCGTAGAAATCGCGAGCGCTCTTGTTGTCCCGCAGCACCCACACGATCATGTCCGCCAATCCCAATTCGCGCAGACCGGCCACGACCGCGTGGACCAGGCGGCGTCCATGTCCGCGTCCCTGTGCTTCACGCAGGACGTAGATCGCGTACAGCTCGCCGGAGAATCCAGTCTCGCCGGCCCGTTCGCGCCCGCCCGAGGCAAACCCGACCACCCCGTCGCGGCCCTCTGCCACGTAGACCCGGGCGGACGCCTCGCCCAGGGTCCGCTTCCAGCGCTCCTCGTAGCCCGCCTCGTCGAGCGAGGCGAGGAAGTCATCGGGCAGCAGCCCGCGGTACGTCGTGCGCCACGTCGCCACGTGGACACGCGCGATCGCGGCCGCATCGTCTATCTCGGCCGTGCGTACCTTTTTGAGGGGCCCCCGCGAAATCACGGCAAGGCCTCTGATTTCGTGGGGATTAGCCCGACCATCACATCAAAATTATCGCGGGGGGTTGTGTAGTGAGCGAGGAGCCGGTGCTCGACGCACGCGCCCGGCGGGCGATTCCACTCATTGCCGCGGCGCTGGCAGTCATCGTGGTGGCCGGGCTGCTCTACCTGCGCGCCAACGTCCCCACCTCGAGTGCTGTCCACGGCGCGCCGTCGGTTCCGATCGTGTCGGGCCAGTATTCGGTCGGCTATGACTTCATCAGCCCATCGCTTGGCTGGGCGGTCGTCATGCAGCGGCAGAACTCGCCGACGTTCTGGGTCTACGAGACAACGGATGGCGCTCGCTCGTGGGCGAAGCGCTTCACGGGCCATGTGGCGCAAGGCGAGCCCGCAACGGTCCATTTCTTCGACCGCGACCACGGCATTTTCTACGCGGGCGTCCTGTACCGAACCAGCGACGGTGGTGCGCACTGGAGCGCGATCTCGCTGCCGGAGGGCACACCGAGCTTTGTCTTTGCCAGCGCTACCCGTGGCTGGGCCGTCGCATTCGAGCCGGACCCGGCGTCGACCGCCCACCTGTATTCGACGGTGGACGGTGGGCTGTTCTGGAATCGCCTGGAGCCGGGGTCCTACCCGTGGGCTGAGGGCGGGACTCCAAACCTTGATTTCCGGGCCGACGGAGAGGGCTGGACCGGCGCCGATGGAGCGGGCCCGACCGTGTACTCGACCCGCGACGGCGGAGCGAGCTGGCGCGCGATTGCATTGCCTGTCGCGCAGCCGTCAGGCGTCACGCCGACACCGCCCAGCGGCAAGGGATTTCCCCTGGGTTACCACACGTCCGTAGTTCTTCTACCCGGCAATGGAGTGATCGCCCAGGTCGCGGACTACTCGGGCGCGGTCGGAGGGGCGTTCACCTCCTTCGACCACGGTCAGTCGTGGCGGCTGATCCCGCCGCCGCCCGCACCGGCCGAGCTGGCCGACCTCTCCTTCGTGGACTCCCGGCATTGGTGGGCGTCGCGCTGGGACATCCTGTTCAAGACGTCCGATGCGGGCCAGACCTGGACTCCGGTCCATACGGTCCCGCCTGACATTCCGGGCGACTGGACGTTTGGTCCGGCCCACGTGATCGACTCGGGCCATGCCTGGCTGCAGATGACCTCGGCCAACCGCAGGAACGGCGCCAGCGGGCTGGAGATGACCTCAGACGGCGGGGTGCACTGGGTCGCGGCGAACGTGCCAGAGCCGGGTTAAGCTGGCGGCGCTGCATGGAAACGGCGGATCAGGAGCCGGTTTATGAGCTCGCGCCCGCGCGCGACCGGGCCCGCCGCGCGCTGGGCCTGATCACTGCATCGCTGATCACCATCGCGGCCACCGGCGCCATCTATGTCAGACCCGCTCTTCCGATATTCGGAGGTGCGATCAATGCGAGCTCGGTGTCCCCGTCCCCCTATCGCGTGGCGGCGGTGGACTTCGTCAATCCCATCACCGGTTGGGTCATCGTCGACTTCGATTCAGGCGACTACGCGGTGCTGCATACGAGCGACGGAGGCCTGAGCTGGACGCGCCAGCTGGCGGGGGCGGGCCAGGGCCATCCCCGCTACATGAAGTTCTTCGACGTCGCAGTCGGCGTATTCGCCCTGATCGGCACCAGCCCGCTGCTGTATCGAACTGCCGACGGCGGCAGGACCTGGTCGGCCGTGCCGGTCCCGAAGGTCAGGGGCACGGTGCTGTCGTGGTCGTTCGTCGACTCGGACTTCGGTTGGATGCTGGCCAGCGGACCGAGCTTCACGACGCCACCATCCGCCTATCTGTATCGAACCGAGGACGGAGGCGTTTCCTGGACCAACCTCGGTCTGCCGGCAGCGGCGCCGGACCAGGCGTTCCAGGTCAGCTTCTCGTATTTCACCACCGGGTGGCTCACCAGCGCCAACGTCGGGCCGTATGCATACAAGACCCAGGATTTCGGCGACACGTGGACGCGCATCCCGCTTCCGGCGCCTCAGGGCGGTTGGCCTCGTGGAGGACGTTTCCTCGTCGTCGTAGAGCCTTCATCGGGCGGCGGCGCAATTGCCTCGGTCGTCTACTTCCCGGCTGTCCAGGGACGGAAGGGCGCCGGCGCCACGATCCGCGACTTTCCGCCGCTGACGGTGCGAGCCTTCGACGGCGGCCGGCCGGTCACCTACACCTACGCGACCGCGATCGGCCTCGTCAACACCGGCCCGGTCCCCCAGGCACAGGCTCCCAACGAGGTGTTGCTCAGCACCGAAGACAACGGAGCGAGCTGGTCGTCGATCGAGCCGCCGCCGTCGAGCGGCGCGATCGGCTTCGTGGATCCCTCCTACTGGTGGTGGATCGGCAGCGGGCAATGGGCGACCACCGCCGACGGCGGCGCGACGTGGACCGGTCCTCGCAATATCGGGGTCATCGAACCGCTGCCCGGTTCGCTCCAGGTGCTGGACCGAGACCACGCGTGGTTTGCGGCTGCTGCGGGGGCCCGGCCCGTGCTGGAGACCACCGACGACGGTGGCAGGGGCTGGCGCATGGTGATGCTGCCTCCGATGCCCGACGAACCTTAGAGGCGCGGTCGAAAACCCTCGGCGAGAGATTCGGCGGTCCAGGTGGCCCAGATTCGGGTGAAGCGCCGAGCAGCGGAGCGAGCGCATCCGTTGATGCGTGAGCGAGCAGCGCAGAAGCTGAGCCCGAAGATGGGCTGCATGGGCGCCGAAGATCCGTCGAGGGCTTTTTCCGGCCGGGCCTCTAGGCTTTGACGTAGGCGATCACGGCCCGGGCCCGGCACGGCGGGACGCAGAAAGTCCACCTTCTGGTCGGCGGTCACCGTCGTCTCCCCCTCTTCGGGTCATGAATCAAGGTTTCGGTGCAGCTCGAGCACCGGGGCGACGAGCCGGTAGCCCATCTCGGCGTTGATGCGAAGGATGGGCGGATTGTCCGCGTCGTTGTTGGTGCGGACCCGCGTGTAGCCCGCCTCGATCGCCTGCGCCATCGTTTCGTATTTCAGGGCTCGCCCGATGCCGCGGCCACGCACGTTGCGCGAGGTGCCCGTGTACGCGGTCCAGGGGACGCCGCGCACGACCGGACGGTCGAGCACTGAAGTGCCCACGATGGCGTCGCCTTCGCGCGCGATCCAGAAGCGGTCTTCTCGGATGGCGGGGTTGTCGAACCAGAATCGGCGCCACTTCTCGAAGCTCATCTCACGCAGTGGAACCGTGGTCGGGATGTCCTTCTCGGACTCGATCATCATTGCGTAGAGCTTCCGGAACCTGTCCGGGTCAGTGTCCTTGCTAAGCGGGTGCAGCTGAACACCCTGCTGCTTCATCCCCCGCCGGCAGTCGTCGACGGCGGCCAGGATGTCGTCGCGATGCGCGACCAGGTCGAGCTCGGACGTGCGCATCCGGCGGTCCTCGCGATAACCAAGGCAACCGAGCGCCGCGATGTCTTGCTTGATGTCTTCGCGCACCCGGGCCACCGCGGTCGCGGCACCCTCGCCGCGAAGCCAGTCTTCACCGAGCTTGACGAGCCGCGCGTACACACCCTGGTCCCATGCGTCGCTGCGCAGCATTGGCCGGACGATGCCGAAGCGCGTCTCGTCCTTGTTCCACTTTTCGTGCGAAGCGGCCACGTACGCGACAGCCTTGCCTTCGCGTACGTCCACGCGTCGCATGGTCTTCTCGAGCTCGTCCGACATGAGCCACCAGTGGCGGAGCAGGACCGGATCGCGGGGCTCGTTCGGGTCGCGCAGCGACTCGAGCTCGGCCACGATCTCGGCGTCTTCGAGCGTGGCGGGCCGGAGCTGGAGCTCGAACCTCGTCGCGGGCATCGTTGACTAGAAGGTTAATCTCTGCTGAGTGTCACGCCTCCCGTGGGCCGCCGCAGATTCGCGAGATCGACGGCCGGAGCCAAGGAAAGGGTGGCGCGACGAGGAGCGCATCGTAGATGCGTGACGAGGAAGCGACGGGCCCCTTAACGCAGGCTTCGGCGCCGCAGGCGCCCGGCCGTCTAGATCGCGAAGATGCGCGGGCCATCGGGGGCGGGACACTCCAGTGATTGCCACGTGATCGCCAGGCGCATGCGCGGCATGGGCCGGCTTGGCGGGCGCCGCCGCGTCCCCGTGCACCGCATCGCGCTCTCGCCTGCGTGCTGGGGAATCAGCGATGCGAGCGAGTGGGGCCACCAGATCGACGTCGATCGCGTGCTCTCGGAAGCGGTTGCCGTCGGTGAGGGCGCGATCACGGCCGGTCCGCCTGGTTTCCTGCCGGATCGAAGCGACCAGGCCAGGGCGCTGCTCAGGCGCCACCGCCTGCAGGTCGTGGCCGGCCAGGTGCACGCGATCCTCCATCACCACGAGGCCCGCGGCCCAGAGCTCGCCCACATCGACGGTCACGCCCACTGGCTGGCAGCGATCGGGGCGGACACGCTGGTGCTCTCCGCGATTCCCGAGCGGAGCCCGGAAGCCACGCGCCCCGAGGCCCTGTCCAATGCGGAATGGGCTCACCTTCTCCATCTCATCGGATCCGTGGAGCACGTTTGCGCGCGGCACAAGCTCAAGCTGGCCGTGCAGCCCAGGTTCGGCAGCACGATCCAGGGCCCGGAAGAGATCGAGCGGTTGCTCGTCGGCTCGGAAGCAGGCGTCTGCCTGGACGTCGCGCACCTTGTGATCGCGGGCGCAGATCCGGTCGAGGTCGTCGAGCTGGCCGCGGGTCGAATCCAGCACGTCCACCTCAACGACGTCGACCTCGACCTCGCCCGCCGCGTGCGTGACGGGTCCCTCGGCTACAGGGACGCGGTGGCTCGCAGCATGTTCCGGCCGGTCGGTGAAGGCGGCGCCAGGGTGGCGAAGGTGACCGAGGCTTTGAAGCTCGCCCGATACAGGGGCTGGTACACGCTCGAGCAGGAGACGCGGCTTACGTCGCACGACGACAGGCCATTGGGCCGCATCAGCCGGTCGCTGGAGTACGTGCTAGCTCTGCTCGCCTGACCGGTATGCGTGCCACCTCGTCGATTCGACGGTCTTGCGTTCCAGATCGAGGTCGTCGAGTGTCTCGCGCGCCCACCTGCGCGTCGCCGCCCCGGCGCGCCGGCGAGTTGCCTCGTCAATGCCCCAACAAGCCGCCCAGTAGCCCGCCTCGAGGATGTCCAACAGCCGGTTCAAGCTGATCGAATCCTCGGTCACGAGGTCCGGCAGCTCGTTCACCTCGAGGCCCATGCCGCGCGCGTAGGCGTCGAGCTGGTCGATCGAGTCGAGGCCAGGCGGCCACGGCGGGTCGCCGGCCTGCTGGAAGAAGTGGCGCCGCACCTCCTCATGCCAGTGAGATCTCGATTGGCCGCCCCGGGTGACCACCAGCACGCCATCCGGTCGAAGCACGCGGCGCAGCTCCCCGACCGCCGACCGCCAGTCCGGTATCAGGTGCAGCACATGCGCGGCGATGGCCGCTCCGAAGGTGCCGCCGGCGAAGGGCAAGCTGGTCGCGTCTGCCAAAGCCACGTTCGGCCACGCGCCGTTTCGCTTCGCGATCAGCTTCTTGAGCATCTCGGGGGAGATGTCGACTCCGACGACGCGGACACCCTCCTCGACCAGGGGTAGGGCGATCCGTCCCGTGCCGACGCCGATTTCGAGACACAGACCTTCCGGAGGCAGGATAGGCAGGAGGTTGGGAATCAACCGCGCTGGAAGGACGCGCGTGCGGTCGTAGTACTCCGCCGCCTGGTCGAACGAAACGGACCCGGTCAAACCTTCCGGCCGGCGCCTGCCCAATGGGGATCGCGCAGCTGACGTTTCAGCAGCTTGCCGGCGGCGTCACGCGGAAGTTCGTCCACGAAATCAACCGAGCGAGGTTTCTTATAGCCCGCGAGCCGCCCGGCGCAGAAGCTGATCAGCTCGCCCGCCGTGGTCGACAGGCCCGGCCTCAGCTGGACCACCGCCTTCACCGACTCGCCGAACTCGTCGTCGGGCACCCCGATCACCGCCGCATCGATCACCGAGGGATGCGCGTGGAGCACCGCCTCCACCTCGGCGGGATAGATGTTGACGCCGCCGGAGATGATCATGTCGATGCGCCGGTCGCAGATGAAGTAGTAACCCTCCTCGTCCCGATACGCGACGTCGCCGACGGAGAAGAACCCCTCGCGAAGGCTCTTGCTTGTCGCTTGGGGACGGTTGTAGTACTCGGCCACCCAGCTGCTGCGGACCATCAGCTCGCCGGGCTCACCGATGTCTGCTTCGGAGCCGTCGTCGCGCACCAGCCTGATCTCCTGGCCGGGAACCGCCGTGCCGCACGAGCCAGGCTTGCGCAGCTGGTCCTGTGGACCCAGCACCGTGTTGATCCCGGTTTCGGTTGCGCCGTAAAACTCCCAGAGCACCCGGCCGAAGGCCGACTCGGCGCGGACCTTCAGCGCGTGCGGGCATGGGGCCGCGCCGAGGATGAGCGCTCGCAGCGACGATGTGTCGCGCGGCCGCTCCTCCTGCGCATCGATGAGCCGGTGGAGAAGCGTCGGCGCCATGAAAGTCGTGGTCACGCGGTGGCTCTCGATCAAATCCAGCGCGTCGCCGGCCTCGAACTTCTTCTGCATGACCACCGTCGCCCCGAGCAGCTGGTGCAGGACCGAGAAGAAAGCGACGGCGCTGTGATATCCCGGGCCGCACATCAGGTGCCGGTCAGACTGGCTCAGCTCGAAGATGGAAATGACCTGCAGCACGTTGGCGATGTCGACTCCGTGCGGCCGCCACGCGCCCTTGGGATGCCCGGTAGTCCCGGACGTGTAAATCATCGACGCGCCAAGTCCTTCGGCGACTGACGCGAAGCTTTCTGCTGCGTCACGCATCAGCTCCTCATAGGAGAGCCAGCCGCGCGGAACGACATCGCCGACCGCCACAAACGTCACATCTCCTTTCACGTCGGGACGTGCCGCGGCCATCGCGTCAACGTGCTCGGGTCCGGCGATCGCAACTTTTGCCCCTGAATCGTTGAGCACGTAGGCGATCTCCGCTCCGCGCAGCCGGTAGTTGACTGGAACGATGACCAGCCCGGCGCGACGAGATCCGCTCGCGATCTCCGCGCCCTCGATCGAGTTGAACGACATCAACGCGACTCGGTCCTCCTCGCGGCAGCCAAGGCCGGTCAACAAGGCCGCCGCGCGGCTTACGCGCGTGTTCAGCGCCTCGAAATCAACGATTCGACCTCCGCACACCAGCGCCGGTTTCGCGGGCAGCGTTTCGGCATGGGCGGCCAGGAAATCGAGGCTCACGCCTCCGATCCTAAGAGTGCGACGGGGTCGGAGTAGGGGTCGGGGTGGGCGTAGGGCTGGGCGTCGGCTTCGCGGAGCACAGGGGGCTGGTTGTGAGGCCCAACGTGGAAGCGGTCGGCGCGACGCTGCCGGTGATGACGACGCGGTACCGGTAGCACCCGCCCAGGAGAGCCCAGGTGTCGGTCGCGGCCCAGTGATGGAACACAACGCCGGCGCTCAGCGGCGGGTATTTCGACAGCACGTCGGGCGTCGCGTCGGTGATCGATTCGATCGGCGACGTCTTCGTCGAGTCGAACTGCCACAGGTAGACCCTGGTGAGCGGCCGGTTCTGCGAATTGTCAGCCGCGGCGGGCAGCTTGGTCGCGGTCAGCAGCCCGTCGACCAGTGTCTGCGGTCCCGCGCCAGGCTTCACCGAGGCGAAGGTGTGGTCTGGGATAGGCGCCGACCACGCGACGCCGATCACGTTTCCCCCGGACAGGTAGCGGTTGACCGGCGCGGTTCCGTCCGGCGCGGAGGCGTTGTAGATCTCGACCTCCCCGCTGACGGCGACGGCGAGCTGCTGCGCGTCCGGGCTCCAGGCGAGTCCGTCGGGGTGCGGCAGTTTCGAGTTGACGCGCCGCGGAGCCGAGGTGGTCGGGCTGGGGTGCGCGGAAGGACTTGCCGTTGCAGTTGGCGGTGGACTCGATGATGCGCCCGGCGACGCCACGGGCAGCGAGCTGTTGATGGGCTGTATCACGGGACCGTGGTCGGGCGTGGCGACGGCGACCATCGTTCCGTCGGCCGAGATGGCGAGCGGACCGTCGTCGGGTCCGAGCGACAGCGGAAACGGGTTCAGGACCTGTGCATCGGCGTTGAGCCAGTACCAGGTGCCGGTGCCGAACTCGCGCACCGCGAGCAGCCCGGAAAGGCCCGGTGCGGCGCCTTCGATGAAGAACGCGGGCTGCGCCGGGGGCCTTGCCAGCGGCTTCAGCGGGGTGGATGCCTGTGTGAGGTCGAGAGCATCGACCTCGTACGTACTGCAGCAGCCGACCGTCAGCGCGAGGTAGTGAGAGTTCGCGACCAGGCCTATCGGCCCTTCGCTTTGCGAATCATGCGAGGCCGCGAGCGGGTCGGTGGTTCCCGCAAAAGGGTCGACCCGGAAAAGCCAGTCGTACGGGACGACCCCCGTCGTGGTTCGCGTCTCCGCCGCCCGATCGTCATGAAGCGTGAAGTACAGCACTGGATGGCCCACGCTCGGTGCGGGTGCCCAGACCGGGCCTGCAATGCGGAACGCGCCCGGCGGCAAAGGCGCGACGATCGTCGATTTTCCTGTGGTCGGGTCCAGCACGCCGACGCCCTGATCCGCGACATATGCGATCAAGCCCTGGGTCAGGCCGCCCGTGAGCGGCGACGGGGTATGGATGGGCGGCGCCCCTGACCGGCTGCTGCATGCGCCAATCAGCAGGGCGGCCATGATCACGGGAACGAGCCTGGGCATGAGCAGCCGATCTTATCCTCCCTTCTTTCTAGGGGTTCTGTTACCCCAACGAGAGGGCGCGCGTTTCCGTATCGAAGTGGCGAAACTGGTATTGCTGGCCGCGATCGCGATGCTGGCTGTCTCCTGCGGCGCGATCGGCACCGGGACCGGCGCGAATCCCACGCCGTCTTCGGGCGGGATCGGCTTCGACGTCACAGCCACCGAAAAAGATCACGCGGCCACCATGCACGCGGGTCAGAAGCTCGAGGTGGTGCTCCACGCAGGCAGCGGAATGGTCAACTGGTCCCATCCCGTCTCCAGCGACATTTCCGTCCTGGCGCCCATCGTGGATTCCGCAGCCACGGCCGCCCGCGGCGTGACCCTCGCTGCGTTCGAGGCCAAAAAGTCCGGCGAGGTCGAGGTCACATCGATGGCGGGCCCGCTCTGCCCGTCCGGCGCGATGTGCCCGATGTACGCGATCGCCTACATGCTGAAGGTGACGATCACGCCGTAGCGGGCATGCCCGCGTTGCGGATCGCGGCGGCGATGGCGTCAAGCTGAGCCCGCGCCGGAGGGTGCTCGTACGTGTGCGGGAACGTGAGCCCAAAGCCGTCCTTCGGATAGCGCGGCACCACGTGGACGTGAAAGTGCGGAACGTCCTGGAAGGCTGCCTCGCCGTCCATGACGATCAGGTTGACGCCGCTGGCGCCAAGCGTGTGGCGGGCGACCGCCGCAAGCTTGCGCGCAACCTTGAACGTGCGCATCGCTGCGGTCTCGTTGATGTCCGTCATCAGGACCGCGTGCTCACGCGGCACCACCAGCATGTGGCCCTGGGTGATGGGCTGGACGTCCATGAAGGCGACGACCGTGTCGTCCTGATAAGTGAAGCTGGCGGGCGACTCCCCGCGCACGATCTCGCAGAAGACGCACTGGTCGGCCATGCCGCCGAAAGCTTAAACGGCGGTTCAGGTTTCTGAGTCGGTCTGAGACTCCACGGGAGCCGGCTCCGGAGCGGGTTCCGGCGCGCCGTTGGACGCTTCGACGGGCTGCGGTAGCGGTTCCGCCCCATTGGGCGACATCGCGGCCTCGCCGTTGGCCACGGCCTCGACCGGGAGGCGCTGGCCCCGCCGGCGGCGCCGGGCTCTGCGGTCTCCCCGGTGTGGGCGCGACAGGCGCTGTACCTGGGAACGGATGCCCACCCTCTGGCAGGCGGTGACGACGGCTCCAACCCCCGCCACCAGGCCGTCCTCCTTGCAGTGCTCGAACAGGGGGCCGAAGAGCTCAGGAGCGCCACCGATCACCGTCTTCGAGTCGCCGACTATGACCAGCAGCTTCTTGGCTCGGGAGATCGCGACGTTGACCCGGTTGGGGTCGTTGAGGAAGCCGATCGCCGCGCGCTCGTTGGAACGCACCAGCGACAGGATGACGCCGTCCGACTCGCGGCCCTCGAAAGCGTCGACCGACTCGATGTCGTCGGGCGGCACGATGCCCTTCAACGCGCCCTGCAGGCGGTTGACCTGCGAGTTGTACATGGCGATCACCGCGAGCTTGGCCTTGCGGACACGCCGCCGGATGATCGACGTGATGTCCTTGCAGAGCGCGACCTCGAACTCGTTCGCCACCGACCGCTGCGCGTCGCGGTATTCGTCCTGGGCCCCGGTGTCGACCCACACCAGCTCGCGGTCGAACGGCCACGGGAGCGGCATGCGCGGATGGGGCGCCTCGTGGATCAGCTTCCCCTCATAGAAGAGGTCCGACACGACGCGGCCGATCGGCTCGCGCATGCGGTACTGGCGAGGCAGCATGATCCGCGAACCGGCCGGGACCTTGTCCCAGATCCAGCCGTAGAAGCTGTCGTCTCGCACGAGCTCGTCGAGCGGCGTCGAGATCGTGAAGGTTGAGGCCGCCTCCTCCATCACGGGGGGAAGCTGGTTGAGGTCGCCGATCATCACCCATCGCTTGGCCAGCGGCATCAGGGCAAGCGCCTCGTTGGCGCGGACCTTGTTCGCCTCGTCGAGGATGAGCCAGTCGAACACCTTGAACCGCAGCCGGGAGTCGATGGTGAGGCGGTTGCAAGTGCCGGCGACCAGGTTGTACGGCTCGAGGTCATCGCTCTCGACGAGCGTCGGGCGAAGCCGGCGCGGGACCTTGCCCGGTTCGGCGATGCGCGCCTGCCGCACGTGCGAGAAACCGAGCAGCCGTTCCTGCCCGGTGTCGACGGCGTCGTTGGAGTGCGACGACATGAGGATCGATGCGTTGGGGTTGCGGCCCAGGATGCGTCGGATCGACTCCACGATGGCTGTCGTCTTGCCGGTCCCGGGTGGCCCCTGGATGAGGTAAAGCTGACCAGGTCGCATGCCCATGACGCGAGACACCGCTTCCGCCTGCTCCTCGTTGGGGTCGGGCAGGTGATGCGCCTTCTTGCCGTCGAGCGGCACCTGCGGTGGAGTGCCCAGCCAACCCGTGTCGGCCAGCTGTGCGGCGAGGGCGCCCGTCCGCGGGCTGCCGATCTGCAGCTGGCGGATGACCGACCGCTGGGCTTCGAACATCTCGACGCTGGCGGTGGGGAGGACGATTCCTTCGTCGGGCAGCGGGTCGTAACGCCGGAAGCTCACCCAGAGGTTCGAGCCCTGGATGCGGTCGAGCGACATCCCGCGGTACTCGGGGAAGCCTGCCGAGCGGACCGTCAAGGAGTCGATGCCGCGGTAGATCCGGCCGTCGGCGTCGTCGACCAGGTGCAGGATGGCCCGCACGTACTCGCCGCCTCGCATGTCCTCGCCGCAGTTGGGGCAGTGGATCCCGTTCGAGGTGGGAACCTCGGTCTCGCATTTCGGGCACTCGATCCACTGCTCGGTCGCCTCGTAGCGCCGGACGGCCGCCTCGGCCAGCTTCTCCCGGTAGTCGCGGAGGTGCTCGATGAACCGCATGGTCGAGTCCAGCAGCGGGTGCGTCTTGGCCTGCTCGCGCAGGGTTACAGCGGTGAACCCCTCCAGGTCGCCGTCCCACTCCTTGACGACGTGGAGCTCCTGGAAGCCGAGCCGGAGACGGTTCTTCTCCATCTCATAGGCGCCCTCCAGCTCCTGCCAGTCGGTGATCTCCAGGGCGAGGCCCATGGGCGTCCGGCCGAGCTTGCCGGTGAGGAGCGTCGTGCTGACCTGACCGATGAACTCGAGCGGCTTTTCCGGCTTGACCACGTTGTAGGTGCCGTCGATGACCTTCTGCTCCTGGAGCACCTGGCGCAACAGCTCGGCGCCGCCGTGGGCCTCGAGGGCCAGCACCTTGGCAGCAGCGGGCGTGCCCGGGCGGACGCGGATGCCGAGGCGTCCGGTCTGAATCTCCTCGCCCGGAATGTCCGGGTTCCAGAGCGGAAGGACGTCGCCGGGTATGGGCGTGCTCATGCCGGGCGAGCCTTAGAAGTGATGCGGGCTGAACGCGTGATTGGGATCAAGTCAGATTAAAAGGGGGTCCTTTGGCGGGACCTAGCACCCCAATGGGCACGGCCTACGTTACCACACCGCGGGATAGATCAAGATTTGAACTCGTCGATGTGGAAGAACCGGCTCAAGCCGTACGACCTTCTGTCCGGGGACGAGGTCAACACCATCCACGAGCAGGCGATGACCATCCTGGAGGAGATCGGCGTCGACTTCCTCCACGACGGGGCGCGACAGCTGTTCCAGAAAGCGGGGATGCGGGTCGAGGAGAACCGCGTGCGCTTCGACCGCGCGTTCGTCATGGAGCAGGTCGCCAAGACGCCGCCGACGTTCGAGCTCCAGGCCCGTAATGCATCGCGCAGCGTGACGCTGGGCGGTGACAACGTCGTGACGGCGCCGGTCTACGGCCCGCCTTTTGTGACCGACCTGGAGCGCGGCCGGCGCGGCGCGACCATCGAGGACTTCACGAACTTCGACAAGATGTCGCAGTCAGTCGACCAGATCCACTGCGCCGGGGGCACGACCGTCGAGCCGGAGGACCTGCCGCTGGGTACGC
>WNFB01000267.1_pt1 | contig 39490 bp, 36 predicted proteins | sample 5400501 | NCBI WGS metagenome assembly WNFB01 (sample SAMN13153341, study PRJNA577476) | soil metagenome | isolation source: 200 cm saprolite under Douglas fir tree site 2 hole 1 | place: USA:California | collected 2015-04-18 | reverse complement strand
ACTGGCCTCCAAGACCAATCCCGAAGGCACGATCGTTCAGTACACCTATGACGTCGTCGGCAACCTGATCCAAACCGTCAAGGCCGTGAATACCAGCGACAGCCGCACGCTCCAGGCGCGCTACGACAGCCAAGGCCGGCTTACCGGTGAATTGACCGGGCAGGGGAGTCAGGCGCTGGCCACGCTTGTTGCAAGCCCAAGCTATACCCAAGCCCAGGTCGATGCGGTTTGGGCGAGCTATGGCCTAACCCATACCTACGACCAAGACGGTCACCGTATCGCGACCACCGATCAAAACGGCAACAAGACGGTCTTCTATTACGACAGCCAAGGCCGGTTGACCCATTCGATCAATGCGCTGGGGGAGGTGACGGAACAAGATTACAACGCGTTTGGTGAACTCGCCGCCAGCCACCGTTATGCCAACCGCTTAAGTCCGAGTCAGCTCGCAAGTCTCACCGGCGGGCTTGTCAGCAGCAGTCTCACTACGCTCTTAACCGGCCTTGCCGACAGTACCCGCGACCGCCTCACTCAAACCCGCTACACCAATCGCGGGCAAATCCAACAAGCCATCGATGCCGCGGGCCATGCCACCACCGCGACCTACAATGCCTTTGGCGATAAAGTGAGCCAACTTACGCCACAAAGCGCAATTGTCAGCCTGCTCCACCGCTACACTTACGATCACCGCGGATTGTTGCTTGCGACCCTCTGGGATCCGAATGGTTTCAACACGCAAAGTACGAACCAATACGATGCCTTTGGGCGCATCATCCAAACCCAGGATGCGAACGGCAATGTCAGCAAGACCAACTATGACCGCCTAGGCCGGGTCATCACCACGGTTGATGCCTTAAACAACGCGCGCAGCCAAACCTATGATGCCTTTAATCGGGTCCTCACCCAAACCGATGCGTTAGGCAACAGCATCACTTATACCTATAACGACGCCAACCGCAGCCTCAGCGTGACCGATAGCCTTGGTATCACCACGACCACCGTGCATGACCGCGAAGGCGAGCAGGTCAGGATCACCGACGGGCGCGGCAATACGACAACTTACGCGTATGATCTCGATGGTAATCTCATTACCGTTTTGGACGCGACGGGAAAGGTACAAAGCCAAACCTTCGATCATGCCGATCGGCTGCTCACCGCGGTTGATCGTAACGGCATCACCACCGCCTACAGCTACGATGCGGTAAACCGGCAGTTAAGCCGTACGCTTGATCCGACTGGCTTAAACCAAACCACGCAAACCCTTTACGATGCGTTTGGTCAAACGATTATAACGATCGACCCAAATGGCGTCGTTACCCAAACCGTCTACGGCCAGGGTGGACATGCGGTCAGCATCGTCCGAGATCCAGTCACGGCGCAAAATCCCAATGGGCTTAATTTAAGAACCGATTACACCTACGACGCGCAAGGCCGCACCCTCACGGTGACCGAAGGGGCGGGGAGCAGCATCGCGAAGACCACGGCCTACGTCTATGACATCTTAGGCCGCAGGATCAAACAGATCCAAGATCCCAATGGACTCAACCTTGCCACTAACTACGTCTATGACAACGACAACAATGTCATCGCTAAGACCGATGCGGCGGGCAATAGCACGCGTTATGTTTACGATGCCGGCAATGAACTGCTCTATACGATCGATGCCTTGGGCGGCGTCACGCAAAATACCTATGACGCCGACGGCCGTGTCGTCCAAACCCAAGCCTTCGCCAATGCCATTAACCTCACAAGCTTACCAGGCCTTGCGACACCGTTAACGGCAAGCACCGTCCAAGCCGCGCTCATCGCCGATGGCGCCCGCGATCGCATTCGCCGCATTGCCTTCGATCAAGACGGCAGGCAGATCTTTACCATGAATAGCCTCGGCAACGGCCAAGGTATCGTGCAAGAAAAGACCTATGATGCCGATGGCAACGTGGTCAAAACCACGGCCTATGCCACCACCGTTCCGCTCACCACCCCAACGACCGTCAGCGCCATTCGCAGCGCATTAACGCCAAGCGCCCAGGATGAAATCACACGATCGGTGTATGACGTCCTGAATCGGCTGGTCTATACCCTCGATGGCCAAAACCACGTACGTGAAAGCCGGTATGACAATAACGGCAATGTCATCCAGACCATCGCCTATGCCAATGCCGTCACCTTAAGCGCCAATCCGCCCGCTGTGGGCGACGTCCAAACCGCCGCCGCCGCCGTGGCGAACAGCGCGCAGGACCGTATCGCCCGCACGGTTTATGACAGCGCTAATCGCCCGGTGTATCAGATCGATGCCTTGGGGTTTGTGAAAGAGACAAGGTATGGCAAGGCGGGGCATATCGTTGCCGAGATCGCCTATGCCAATCCCTTAAATCTAAGCGCGCTGCCTACGCCGTTAACGCCAAGCGCGGTGGCGAATGCGTTGAGCACGCTGCTTGATGCCGCGCACGATCAAGTGACAAGGCATACCTATGACGGCGCCGGCCGGCTTTTAAGCACAACCGACGCGTTGGGTAACAGCGAAAGCTACACCTACGACGTGCTCGGCAATAAAAAGTCCTTCACCAACAAGAAAGGCGACACTTGGACTTATGAGTATGACAGTTTAGGGAGGCTTAAATTGGAGCATACGCCGGTGGTCGCGGTGACGCGCTTGAGTCAAGACAGCAGTGGCAATGTCACCCCCATCACCACGCAGGAAGCGATCACCAGCTTCATCCAATACGATGCTTTGGGCAATGTGAAGTCCCGCACCGAGGGCTATGGCACGGCGGATGCCCGCACGACCACGTATGTCTACGATGCCTTGGGAAGACAGGTCGCCACCCAATTCCCGCAAGCGAACGTCTACAGCGCCGGCACCGATCAGCAAGCGAGCTTCCTGGGGCGGCACGAACAAAGCGTCGCCCCGCAAAGCGCGACCTTCTACGACGCCCTGGGCAATGCCCTCGCCAGCCGCGATGTCGCGGGGAACTATACCTATAAGGTCTACGATGCCTTAGGCCGGGTGGTTTATGACATCGACGCCGAGCGCTATGTGAGTCTCCATACCTACGACGCTTTCGGCAATGAGTTAAGCCTGACGCGCTATGCCACCAAGCTCAATGAGACCGCCTTCACCGCTAAAGAGGCGCAAACCCCGAACCCCGGCTTTAAGCTAAGCGAGATGGCCGCGCTGATTGTGGCCTCGGGGCAAGACCGTACGCTCACCACAACCTATGACGTCTTAAACCGCGTCACCCAAGTCCTGCAACCGCAGGTCTATACCTACGATCCCACGGCGCCCGCGGGCAATCAGTACGCACTCGCAAGCCCCGCCACCAAAAATACCTACAACGGGTTCGGCCAGCTCGTGCAACAGGCGGCATTACTCAACAGCAATACCAATACCTGGGCCACCACCACCGATTACTACGATCAAAACGGCCATAAACTCGCGGAGGTCAATGCGCAAGGTTACCTCACCGCCTATCAATACGATGCCGAAGGTAATCTCAAACAGCAGACGGAATATGCGCAAGCTTTGGCCGCGGGCAGCTGGACCACTTTAAGCTATGGGACGCCGACGGTCACGAGCCCGCAGAGCGCGCCAACGAGCACGATTGGCTATGACCGCACCACCAAGTTCGCTTACGACGCCTTGAATAGAAAGACCGCCGAAACCAAGGTCGGCGTGCAATACACCGCGGCCGCCTACGCCGGCACCGCGACCTTAACCCAGGTCACCGGTGATCTCACCACTACCACCGCGTATGACGCCTTGGGCAACGTGACGCGCGTCACCGATCCAACCGGTGCCACGAGTTATATGTATTACGACGTTCTTGGACGCACTATCGCCACCGCCGATCCGACTCGGCTTAGCGACAAGGGCGGTTCGACGGCGATGCCGGTGCTGTCTGTCACTGGTCTTGGGAGCGGCAACCCCGGCATTGTATTCGACAAAACCGCCGCCGGCGGCGCCGGCGTAGGCTTCCAGTACGCCGCTGTCGGTACCAGCAACTGGACCACGGCCACCCTGCAAGACATTAACGGCCGTTACTTCGTGAGCCTCGCCAATGCCAGCAGCGATCTCTATCAATACAAGCTCACCTACACGCGGGCGGGCGAGACCAGCCCCTACGCCACCGGCGCCGGCACCATCGCCATCACCGGACTAAGCAGCGCCAACAGCGTGAATGTCGCGGGGTATGTCGAAGAACCCACCGATGGTGTCACCGTCCAACCCGAGCGCCTGGTCTTGACCGGCAAGACCGCGGGCTTGACCGGCGTCACGATTAAAGATGTGAGCGGCAATGTGGTGGCAACCCGTACCGCCACCGCCCTGGGCAACGGCCTCTATGCCGTCGATGTGAGTGACCTCGCCCGCGGCACCTATAGCTATACGCCCGTCGGTACCACCTCGAGCGCAAGCGGCACGTTCGAAGTGCGCGGCAGCGGGACGGTGGCAGGTAGGCCCGCCATCCAGGAAAGCCAACTGCACCTTGCCGTTTCCGCGCAAGGCGTCGAGGGTAGCTATGCTTCGGAATACTCCGCGGGAGTAGACCCCAGCAGCAACGTGACCTTAAACTGGCAACCGCTTGCGGATTGGGGCAACGGCAACGTCACCGTCACGGTCGATTACACCGAACACGATATCAACGGCGTGAAAGGCACGGGCACGCAGACACAAACGCTGAGCGCGGCCGCCGGCATGAGCGGCACGGCCTTCAATTGGACCGGTCAAACCATCGAAAGCGTCACGCGCGTGCGGGTGTGGAAGAACGTCGATGGAACCAATGTATTGATGTATGATCGCCCGGGCAATTTTAACGGCCGTCGGCTTGAGTTCTCCAACCTGCCGGCGAATGCCGCGAGCGTCACGCTCGAATACCGCCCGGCCGGCAGCACCGGCGCCTATCTCGTCAAAAAGACCGCGCAAATAGCCAGCGGTTGGTTCGTCGCCGCCTACGACGATATCGTCAATGGCAGCTACGACTACCGCCTTACCGTCAAGGACAGCAGCGGCAACGCCATCGACCTCACGAGTGTCGGCGGCACGAGCGCCGGGCAAATCACCGGCACGGTCGACATCAAGCGCGGCGGCCAGAGCGTGCCGGCCTTAGCCGGCGGGTCGCTGGCCAGCCTCACGCCGCTTACCACCACGCAGCACGATCTTTATGGCAATACCGTCGCCACCACCCGCTACTTTAACAGCGCCGCGGCCGATCCGCGCGGCTTTATCGCGCCCAAGACCGATGGCGCCGATCAGACCAGCTACAGTTTCTTTGATAATTATGGACATGCTATCCAGGCGATCGACGCGGAGCACAGCGGCGTCTACTTCAGCTACGATGCGCAAGGGCATGTCGCAAAGCGCTGGCAAATTCTCACCAATGCCGATGGCGCGAGTCAACAGGCCACCGCCGTGTACGAATACGACCGGCTGGGGCAACAGACCGGCACGCGCGATATCCACACCCAAACCGTGGTTATTAGCTTTAATGCCGGCACTAACCCGACGCTCACGTGGGCGAACCCCACCACCCTTGGCACCACCGCGGTACTCAAGTACCGTGCCGTCGGCAGTACCGCCTGGACCACGGTCTCCACTGGCAGCGGCATTACCACGAGCGGCAGCACCTATGTGGTGAATGTGTCGAGTCTCACCGCCGGTCAATACGAGTACCAATTAAGCTACATCCGGCCGGGCGAAGCCAGCGCCTATGTCAGCACCAGCGGCATCTTTGCCGTGATCGGCACGGTTGCCGCGGGCAGCACGACAACGGTGAGCTTTGTCGATAGCCGGTCGTTGAGCGTGGGGGCATCGTCCAACGCCACCTACACACCGGGTGTGACCACGTGTGACGAAATAGGCTGTACGACGACACCCGGTACCTGGAGCGGCGGCAACACCATCGGCTTAAGCTGGAACTCGCTTGCCAACTGGGGCAGCGGTAACGTGCAGGTGCAAGTCACCTACGTCGCCTCCGGCGCCACCTTCTCCCGCAGCCAAATTCTCAGCGCGGCCGACGGATTGACCGGTGCAAGCTTTAGCTGGGCCGCCGGATCGAGCGACAGTCAACTGCAATCCGTCTCCCGCGTGCAAGTGTGGAAGATGGTCAACAACACCTGGATTCCCATCTACGACCAAGGCGGCAGCGGCGCATCACCCGGCCGCTTAATCCTGGAAGGCAATACCAGCGGCTTGACCGGCATCACCGTGACAGGCGGCAATCTCACGAGCGCCGCGACCTTAAGCGCGGCGGCGATCGGCGGCGGCGTATACAGTGTCGACTTAAGCAGCCTTGCCAATGGCAGCTACAGCTACACGCTCAATGGCGTCAACAGCAACGGCGGCGGCTTCAGTCTTACCGGCATTCCCAGTACGGGCGCGCAGACCACGGCCGCGCTCGTTTATAACGACCATACCCAAGCCCGCTACAACGCCTTCGGCGAGATCGCGGCGAAGGGCCTCAACGACGGTTGGCAGCAGTACTACCTCTACGATAACAGCGACCATTTATGGAAGACCAACGATAAAGACGGTGTTAACAAGGTTCATCTCTATAATCTGGCAGGCCAAGACACCGCCGATATCGTGAGCCAAGGCCTCAATTTCGCCGACAACACCACCTATGCCACGCCGCAAAGTGTCGCAAGCCTCACCGGCAGCATCGCGCGCAGTGAAACGTACTACGACACCCTGGGCAGGGCCACGCGCCAAGTCCAGGTCAGCTACACCACCAACACCGCCCTCGATAACATCGACGGCAGTTTAACCTTCAACGCCGGCGTCACCCCAACCCTCACCTGGAGCCAGGCGCCGACCCTTGGCACCACCGCGGTACTCAAGTACCGCGCCTTGGGCAGCAGCATATGGACCACGGTCTCCACCGGCAACGGCATTACCACGAGCGGCAATAGCTATGTCGTGAATGTCGCCGGTCTCGCCGCCGATCAATACGAGTACCAGCTCACCTACACGCGGCCGGGCGAAACCAGCCCCTCCGCCAGTGCCAACGGCGTCTTTGTCGTCACCGGGGCGAATGAAACCGGCAGCCTCAATGCCGCGAGCTTTGTCGACAGCCGGTCATTGAGCGTGGGGACATATTCCGACGCCGCCTACACGCCTGCCGTCACCACGTGTGACGAATCCGGCTGTACGACGACACCCGGTTACTGGACCGGCGGCAACACCATCAGCTTAAGCTGGAGCCCGCTTGCCAACTGGGGCAACGGTAATGTGCTGGTTACGGTCACCTACGTCGCCTCCGGCGGCACCTTCTCCCGCAGCCAAATTCTCAGTGCGGTCGACGGCCCAACCGGTGCGAGCTTTAGCTGGGCCGCCGGATCGAGCGACAGTCAACTGCAATCCGTCTCCCGCGTGCAAGTGTGGAAGATAGTCAACAACACCTGGGTTCCCGTGTTCGACCAACCCGGCAGCGGCGCATCACCCGGCCGCTTAATCCTGGAAGGCAAGACCACGGGCTTGACCGGCATCACCGTGACAGGCGGCAATCTTACGAGCGCCACGACCTTAAGCGCGGCGGCGATCGGCGGCGGCGTATACAGTGTCGACTTAAGCAGCCTTGCCAATGGCAATTACTCCTACACGTTGGCCGGTGCAAGCGGTGTGGGTGGAAGTTTTACCGTCACCGGCAGCGCGACGACCGGCCGCAGTTGGCAATTCGCGGCGAATAGCCCGGTATTGACCACCACCACGCCCGTATTGACCCAAACCCTCGACCGCTGGGGCAATGTATTGACCGTCACCGATCCGCGTAACGGCGGTTGGGTGACAAGCTACCGTTACAACTATGCCAATCAAGCGATCCAGGTCATCAAACCGCAAACCGACATCTGGGGTCAAAACGGCGTAGACACGGTGGGCAACCCCACCATGCTGACCTATTACGACGCCTTGGGCCATACCCTCGCCGTCACCGATGAAAACAACAACATCAACACGAGCCGCTACGACGCCGTCGGGCAAGTGATCGCCGAATACCATGCCGATGGCGGCATAGCGAAGAGTGCTTACGATACCCTGGGCCGGAAGATCCTGGCCCTGGATGCCAACGGCAATGAAACGGACTACACCTACGACCACAACGACCGGCTCATCAAAGAACAACACCCCATCGGTGCGACGCAATACGTCTATGACCAGGCGGGCAACCGCATCAAGGCCATCGATGCCTTGGGCAATACCACCGTGTCATTCTACGACACCCTCGGCAACGTCATTAAAACCAGGCTGCCCATGGGCCAAGAAACCCTGATGAGCTACGACCCCCTGCACCACAAGCTAAGTGAAGTAAACGCCCTCGGCGATAGCCAAACCTGGACCTACGACTACTTCGGCAAGCTCATAGGCCATCAAGACTTGGGGGGCGCGACTTATCAGTACACGTATAACAACACCGCCCAGCTTCTCACCCAAACGGGCGGCCCTCATGGCCAGATCCCAGGCCAAAGCTTAAGCGACAGCTATTACGAAAACGGCCAGCTGAAGACCATCAATGACAATGCCCTTCATGGCGAAACCTATTACGAATACGACGCATCCGGCCACCACACCCGCGAGCGTTACCGGGTGTTCGATGGCAGTACCTGGACCACCTATCAAGACGCCCATATCGGCTACGACGCGTTAGGGCGTAGCACCAAGGTGCAGGATATTCGCTACATGCTCACCTATAAGTACGACGCCGTCGGCAACCGCCGCGAGACCCTGTCGAACTACTACGACAACAGCGGCAACTTAAAGGTGGTCGATAACTGGTATGTCTACGATGCCATGAACCGCATCGTCTTAAGCCAAGGGGTTTTAGCGGGTACCGGCAGCAGCGCGCAGATCCAGATCAGCACCACTCAAGGCATCCAGCTCTTCTACGATGCCGACGGCAACCGCCGTATCGCCCGGTCTTACATCAGCGGCACCTTGACCGACGACAGCTATAACTACGACGCCGACAACCGCTTGATCACCACCAACCGCGCGGGCAGCCTCACCTCGGCGCGGACCTATGATGATGCGGGGAGGGTGACGCAATACGTGGCCTACTCCAGTCCCGGCGTTATGAGCGAGCGGCGGCAGATGCAATACAACGCCAATGGCGTGCTCATCCAACAAGACAATTTCGATAGCAACAATGCGCACACGAGCAGTTTGCAGTATTCGCCCAACGCCCTCGGCAGCACCAGCCAATACACCTTGACCGCTTTTAACGCCAACGGCACGGTGAGCTACAGCAACACCTACACCTACAATTACCTGAAGTTCGATTCTTACAAGGAAAGCGCCATCCAGGCAACCAGCACCTATTTTTCGCCGGGCAGCACCAACGAAACCTACGACGTCAACGGTAATCTGGTGAGCGTGGTCGATACGTTTCAAGTGAACAACAACCGAAGCTTCATCGTCAACGGCCAAGGCCAAATGGTGCGCAAGACCCAAAACGGCCAAATCCAGTACTACTTCTATGCCAACGGCAATCCCGTTGGTTCCAGCGGCGATTTAAACAGCACCGACTTCGACTTCAACTACACGCCGGTGTCGGACCAGTACCCGGGCATGACGCCGAGCAGCTACACCGTCGGCAATGGCGATACCCTGCAATCCATCGCGCTTGCGGTCTATGGCGATAGCAAGCTTTGGTATCTCATCGCCGATGCCAACGGCATCAGTTCAAACAGTGGGCTTACCCCCGGCAAGGTCTTAACGGTCCCGAACAAGATCAGTAACCTGCACAACGATTACAGCACTTATAAGCCGTATAACCCCGGCCAGATCATCGGTGACACCACGCCGACTTTGCCCAATCCGCCGCCGCCACCGCCTCCTCAGCATGGGGGCGGGTGTGGTGCTTTGGCGATGATTGTGATCATCGTGGTGGCGATAGTGGTGACGGTACTTACGGCGGGGGCGGCGCTTGCCGTATTGGCTCCGGCCGCATCAGCAGGGATGGGCGTGATGGCGGCCGGCAGCGCCGCCTTGGCCGGTACGATGGGTATGGCGGGTTTAGGCGCCGCCATGATCGGCGCCGCCGTTGGCAGCATCGCGAGCCAATTGGTGGGAATCGGTCTTGGCGTGCAAGACAAATTCTCGTGGGGGGCGGTGGCAAGTTCCGCCCTGATGGCGGGAGTCACCGCCGGCATCGGCGGCGGCGGCGTGGCGGGCCAGTTGGGCGTCACCAATACCGTGGGACAGCAAGTCGTCAACGGCATGGCGAATAACGTCATAAACCAGGGTATTAACATCATTACCGGTCAACAGCAGAAGTTTAGCTGGCAAAGTGTGGCGGTGGCCGCGATCACCGCGCCCATCAGCGGCGCCATCGGCGGCGGCCAGTCGAAAGGGGGCGCGGATGTTACTGTCTCGAGCTTCGCCAAGAGTGTGGGTCAAGAAATGCTCAAGAGCGCCGTCAATCAAGCCGTCACCATCGCCATCGATGGCCACGGCAAGATGAATTGGGCAAAGGTTGCGTCCGACGGCTTTGGCAATGCCATCGGCAACAGTATTGTCGACCAGACGGTGTACGATGAGAGGCAGGCGCGCTTGGCGCAAGCACCAAGATCACTCGCACAAGCGCCACAACCCGCCGCCGGTAACACCGGTAGCGTCAATGATCAATCCGCGGCGGCGGCGAATAGGATGTACGCCGATGCGTCCACTTCGATGACGGACGCCGATCCTGATCCGGTCAACGTGGCACCGTACAAACCGGATCCGAATGCAGATGCGATGCTGAACGCAATGGTTGATTTAATGAATAATCCTTCGTCCCCGAAACCCGGTACGATGGTCTTGAACGATTTACAGACGAATGTTACTGAGGCGAGCATAGATATTGATAAGTCGGTCAAGTATCTCAATGAACATGCGGCCGACGCCTCACGGGGCTTTTGTGCCACCTATGTTCGCGAAGCGATCGACGCGGGTGGTGCCACGCTAGATCACACCCTATACGCTAAGAATTATGGTCCGATACTTGAGGATGCTGATTTTACCAAGTTGGATATGAAAGGCTACACGCCACAGAAAGGCGATGTCGCGATATTCCAACCCGTACCTGATGCTAACCCGGCAGGACATATGCAGATGTACAACGGCGAAAAGTGGGTATCAGACTTTAAACAACGTGATGAGTTCCCTGGCCCCAACTATCGCAAGCAAAATGCGCCCTATCAAGTCTATCGTCCTTAGTCTATGGATCGTTTTGCTATATTGGGCAGGACAGCCAGTTCAGGCGGCCGATCCAGTCGTCAAAATGATAGACCCACTGCTGGGCCTCCATTTTGATCCGAGGATCATTCGGTTTGAGCCTGCTCCTGAAGGCGCTCTTAGGGCGCTACGCTATGGGCGCGGCCAGAACTGGCTATTCGCAAGCTATGATGATTCTTCACAGAGTGGAAACCGTTACTTCATCATTGCTGGACTCGTGCCTACTCAACTGGATACCGAGCCCCCACGAGAAAGTGATAAGTTATCACCTAATTTCGGCGTCGTGTATGCCGTTAAGGGGAATAGCTATAAAGCACTTGGGGTACCTGATCTACTTTATGATGATAAAGAACCTCTCGTCTCTGAGCGAGTCATGTTGGGGTTAACACATGATGCCGTTGCGCGGCTGATCAGTGCCTTCGGCGGCAACGCTGCATTACAAAAGGTACTCTCCAAAGAGCCTGGTCAGGACACCATTCCCAAGCCGTTAGTCGAGGCGCTACGACGGGCGGGGATCTCTGTAGATTTCGGGTCTAGAAATAGCCCGCGTAGGGCGCAATAGCGTGAGCGTATTGCGCCGAATGAAAGGCGATAACACGAAACGGAGAAAGGTCGAGACATCGTCCCCAGTGATCACCCGGATGAATTCGTGTTCCTCTGGAGTCGCATCCCCCAAACTCGTGCCGGCTGATGAAGTTGCGGGTGCCGATCCAAAACAATAATAAAGGCGGGCTTTGACCAAAGTCGTAAGCAGGAGATTCAATTTTTTGAATGAGGCGCTGCTATATTTTTGTCATTAACAGCGGGGTAACTGTTAATTGAGCGTTAGATTGTTTCTAACTAGAAATGAATGAAAAACTGATAAATACGAGTATTCAAAATTTTGATCTTCCTTTATCTTTCATGACCTTATAGAAATCATGTCATGATATTGCCCGGAAACAACCGAGGATCTCTTAATTAAAAATTTCCGGATTCGGTCCCGTTTAAAAATTAATCTGTAAGTAAATTTACTGTTAACTGATCTGGAAGAAAATTTCTTTCAGTAATAAGCCTTACGAGTTTTATTTATTGCGTTTCTTTGATTGCTGTAAATAAGCGATTGATAAACAGCAATTCTTTATTTTATGTTATTTTGTGTTTGACAAAATTGTCTTTCGCGTGGTCTACTGCAAAAAGAATAAAAAACGCATGGATCCGCCCAAAGGAAACACCCAATAAGTTATCCAGAGATGTGGATATTGGTTTAGGGCAAAAAAATATATTTTCTATTTTTTTTGCTCGAGGGGTAGCGTGCATGGGTAGCGATTTCGCATTGGCATTGTCGTCCGAAATGTTATGGGTGGCTATGTTAATCAGCGCGCCGGTTTTGGGTTTGAGTATGCTGGTGGGGCTTATTATCAGCGTTATCCAAGTCGTTACGCAAATCCAGGACATGTCCCTCTCTTTTGTTCCTAAAATCTTAGCCGTCATCATCACCCTATTTGCGTTTGGTCCGTGGATGCTGAATAAGCTGATTCAGTTCTCTTCCACCTTGATTGCCAACATTCCTTTGTATTTTTGACTATGCAGATCCAGGCAGACATAACATGGTTGATTGCGATACTGCTGATTTCGATCCGCGTCGGCGCGGTGTTTTTGTTCACGCCGGTCTTTAGCAGTTTACAAGCACCCGCTCATTTCCGCGTGTTATTTATCATGGCCTTATCCTTGTTGATCGCGGCGTCAGTCAAGATCTTGCCCGTCGCGCAGCCGCTGCTTTTAGGAGATCTCATCCGCGCCGCGTTATCCGAGCTTGTCATCGGCGGATTATTTGCCTTTGGTTTGTTTACCGTATTCGGCGCATTTGTATTGGGGGGCAAGATTATCGATCTGCAAATGGGGTTTGGTGTCGCCACTTTGATCGATCCGGCCACGCGCAGCGAAGCGCCTTTAATGGGGACATTTTTGAATCTATTGGCGGTGATGCTGTTTTTTGCGGTTGACGGTCATCACATGTTGATTCGCGGACTGGCCTTCTCTCTGGCGCATATTCCACCGGGGGCAGGTTTGACGGACATCGATCCCGCTGTCGTGATCTCCCAGTTTGGCGCCATGTTTGTGTACGGGTTGATCATCGTCGCACCTGCGCTGTTTAGCATCCTGCTCCTGGATGTTGGGCTTGCGGTGATGGCGCGCACCATGCCGCAGGTAAATATCTTTATCGTCAGTATCCCCTTGAAGATTTTTGTCGGTTTGTTGGTGACCGCGGTTTCGCTGCACTATATGGGGCCGAAGATAGCGACGATTTTTGAATCCATTTTTATTTATTGGCAAATTCTGGTGAGCTAGTCATGGCGGAACAGGAACAAGATCGCACCGAACCCGCCACTCCTTTTAAACAGCAGGAGGCGAAGAAACGCGGACAGGTTGTTAAAAGCCTGGAGCTTAATTCATTTCTCGTCATCCTGGGATTTTTAGCCGTGCTGATCTTGTGGGGCAAAAATATCATAGTCCAGCAGATCAAAATGGATCAGTTAATTTTTGATCAGGCCCATTTGATGGACTTTGAGGTCGTTCATTTGTTCGCCTGGTTTAAGGCCATCAGCACGCAGATGCTTTATGCCCTCAGTCCTTTGTTGCTCCTGCTGATGATTGTTGCCGTTGCCGCCAATATGATCCAGACCGGGCCGATCTTCACCTTCTTCCCGCTTAAGCCGGACTTCCAGCGCATCAACCCCGTCATGGGTTTGAAGCGGCTGTTCTCTTTGAAGCTGTTGTTTGAGGCGTTTAAAAATATCGTCAAATTAATTTTCTTCGGCGCCGTATTTTATTTTGCTATCGGCAATCTACTGCCTCGCATGTTGGGTTTGATATATGTGCACCCGGATGGTTATCCGGTCGTGCTATTGCAGTATGTCGCGGAACTGATATTCAAATTAGCGTTGGCGATTTTAGTCATTGTCATTTTGGATCTCGCCTATACCCGCTGGGATTATTCCAATAAATTAAAGATGAGCCGGCGGGAACTGAAAGAGGAGGTCAAGCGGCGGGAAGGCGATCCGCACATCCGCGCGCGCATGCGCGAGCTGCAAAGAGAGGCGGCCAAACGCGGAAAGGCGCTGAAGCGCGTGCCGGACGCCGATGTGTTGATTACCAATCCCCATCATTTGGCAGTCGCGTTGCTGTATCAGCGCGACCGGATGCTTGCGCCGCAGGTTATCGCAAAGGGCGCCAACGCCTTGGCTGAACAAATGAAAGCCATTGCCCGCCGGCACCGCGTGCCTATTGTCGAAAACAAAGAGCTTGCGCGTAGTTTATTTAAACAAGCGGCACTAGATGGTCCCATTCCAGAATTACATTATGCCGCCATTGCCCGGTTACTCGCCTGGGTTTATCGGCGGCGTAACGCGCCTCTTAATAAAGGAGCACCGGCATGATTGCCGCCATGCGCAAGGCATTAGGAAATCAAGGCGATCTAGTGCTGGCGTTATCGCTGGTCGGCATCCTGATCGTGCTGTTCACCCCTATCCCGACGCCATTGCTCGATCTTCTTCTGATTACCAATTTCAGTTTTGCCTTGCTGATTTTGCTGTTGACATTTTACATGGCCAAGCCGCTGGAATTCTCCACCTTCCCATCGCTATTGCTAATCGCCACTTTGTTTCGTTTGTCGCTGAATATCGCCGCGACGCGATTGATTTTAACGAACGCCGACGCCGGTAAGGTGATCGGCGCGGTCGGCGCGCATATGGTTGGTGGAAGCTATGTGGTTGGTTTAATCGTATTCTTAATTTTAGTCGTTGTTCAATATGTCGTCGTCACGAACGGCGCGCAACGGGTGGCCGAGGTCGCGGCGCGTTTCACCCTGGATAGCATGCCCGGCAAGCAGATGAGTATCGACGCCGATATGAATATGGGTTTGATTGATGAGCAGGAGGCGCGCGAGCGCCGTAAGCAGATTGAAAGAGAAGGCAGCTTCTACGGCGCTATGGACGGCGCGAGCAAGTTTGTAAAGGGAGATGCGATTGCCGGCATTATTATTCTGCTTATCAATATCATCGGCGGGTTAACTATCGGTATTGCCCAAATGGGCATGAACTGGGGCGATGCGCTCCAGACTTTTACCTTATTGACGATAGGCGATGGCATCGTAACGCAGATGCCGGCCCTGATTATCTCCACCGGTACCGGCATTATCGTCACGCGGGCCGCGTCGGATAAGCAATTAAGCCAAGAGGTCTCAAAACAAATTACTTCTTATCCAAAAACTCTCATTTTGGTTTTCTTAGCGCTTTTTGGACTGATGTTTTTGCCCGGCATTCCTGTTTGGCCGGTAATGCTGTTAATAGCAATCGTCGGCACATTGGCTTGGTTTGCCTATAAAGCGAAGAAATCCCGGACCGAAGACGCTTCCGGGGAAAAATCCAAGGCCAAGACAGACGAAGAAGATATTTACGGCATGCTGGCGGTGGAGGCTGTAGAAATTGCGGTCGGACAAAATTTGATCCCGCTTGTAGGCGGCGATGACAGCTTATTCATGGAGAGAATCGTCGCCTTCCGCAAGCAATATGCGTTAGAAGCCGGGTTTGTAATTCCAAAAATACGTATCAAAGATAACAAGAAACTCAGTCCGAATTCTTACGAAATTCGTTTGTACGGCGCCAAGGTGGCGGACGGCGAGATTCTGTCCGACCGGATTTTGGCGATCAATCCCGGCGGCGAGCGCAGAAGGCTGGAGGGTATTGAAACCAAAGACCCCACTTATGGCTTGCCGGCGGTTTGGATCATGGAAGAAGGACGCCAAGGCGCGCGGGCGGCGGGGTATACCCTGGTTGAGCCGATGACGATTTTGATGACGCATCTCAGCGAGATTATCCGGCAGCAATCGGCTAATCTTCTTACGCGCGCGGAGACCGAGCGTTTGGTAAACCGGATCCGGCAAACCCAGGCGAGCTTGATCGACGAATTAATTCCCACCGTGCTGAGTCTAGGTGAAGTGCAGAAAGTGCTGCAGAACCTGCTGCGCGAAAAAGTCTCGATTCGCAACATCGAATCCATACTGGAAGTCTTGGTGGATCAGGGCGCGCGCAACAAAGACCCGGACCACTTAACCGAATTAGTCCGGCAAAAGCTCAGCGCCGGGATTTGCCAATCGTTGACAAATAATGAGGGCGATCTGTTTGTCCTGACCTTGGATCCCGCGATTGAACAGGCCATATCGAACGGCGTGCGCGCGGCGGATGAAAAGGCCTCGTTAGTCCTCGATCCGAAATTCGCCGAACAAGTGTTGATGAAGATGGCGGGGCAAGTGGAAAAAATGATGGGCAATAATTTGATGCCGGTAGTGCTCTGTTCACCCACCTTGCGCCGGCACCTGCGCAAACTGACGGAACGGGTGATGCCGCACCTGTCGGTGCTATCTTTATCCGAGGTGCCAAATAGCGTCAACCTAAAAGCCTTCGGCATGGTGAGTCTATGAATATCGAAAATATCGTAGGCGGCCTCCACACCAGCCTGAATGAATTAATGGTGAAGTTTTTCCTGCCGGGCGGATCGGAATTTACCAATAACCTTACTCTCGGACAGATTATCAAGGGACGCGTGATGCGCCACTACGAAGGGAATCGCTATCTGGTTGATTTCGATGGCCAGGAGAAGGTGGTTGATAGCGTGGTGCCTCTGCGCACACAGGAGCTAATCCATGGAAAGGTAATCGCCATCGGCGAGCGCGTCGAGCTGCAGCGTATCCGTGACAAAGCAACAGAGCCGCAACAAACACCGGCAAAAACCGTGGCATTGGAGCCTGGCCTGACTGGAAGCAAATCGCAACAGCTTATGCAGCAGGTATTAGAGAGGTATGCGGGAAGACTTACGGTCGAAGATAACGCAGCCCTGCTGCGGTTGATGGAGAATTCTTCCGATCCTCATGCGACCGCGCTGGTTGGTATGGCATTAAATAAACTGGGCTTAAATATCGCGCCGGAACTGTTGCGGGCAATCTTTAATTCTTGGCTTTCCTCTTCTCAGCATGGCGTGTTTCCTGTTGCTGTTTCCGCGCCCCGTCTGGAGGGCGCCGCGCTCTCGTCAGAAACATTTGTTACGAGGGAAACGGTTGAGAAATTGTCCCAGCTCTTGGCGTGGGCTATTGGCGATATTCCGGAGAAAAAATACATAGAAAGTATAACGCAATCAAAAACCGAAGGCGCCGCTGATGGCCGTGAATCTGGGATGGAGGTGGCTAATCGCTATTCTAGTGAGGGTAGCGCATCCGGGGCGATGCAGCCCGGCACCTACGATCTAGGACGCTGGTTATTAAATGCGCAAACCGACGGCGTGGTATCCCATCAATTGGGAACATTGCCGATTCACCTGGGAGATCGATTGATAGAAGTCGATATCGCTGTGTTCGAACAACGCCAGAGCCAGGTAAAGGAAGGAATCAGGCATCGTCAATTGGTTTTCTCCTTACATACCGATAGCTTAGGGCACATCGAAGTGACGGCGAAAATAGCAGGCAATCATTTACGCATACGCGTGTCCACCGAAGATCCGGAAAAAACTGAAATCACTTCGCGCTATTTTGCGCAACTGCGCGATACGTTAATCGAATTCGGCTGGCAAGTCGACGAATTGATTTATGAAACCCGCGACGGTAACGAGCGGGGAGAGGTAGTAGGCGCGGTAATCGAACATATTATCAGCCAGGACAGCCTGAGCCGGCTCATGTGAACGGTTAAATGAGTGAACCAAAAAAAGTCGTCGGACTGCAATATGAAATCGGGCATGGATTGCCGCAGGTCATCCTCAAGGGCAGTGGGCCGCTTGCGGAAGAAATTTTGCGCCGGCGCGATCCGGTTAAAGGACCGAAAGTCGTTAAGGACGAGGAACTGTTAAAAAAGCTGTATCGATTGCCGCTTGATGCGGAGATTGGACCTGAGTTGTATCACTTAGTGGCGATTTTATTGGCGCATGTGTTCGCCATTGAAGAAAAACTAAAAGGAGAAAAGAAATGATGAATGCGTTATCGGCCGCTCAAAGCGGCATGCTGAATGATATTCAGTACCTGCATAATATCAGCAATAATCTTGCGAACAGCGGGACCGCCGGTTTCAAGAAAGACATGACTATTATCCGCCCTTTTTTGGATCAGTTAAATCAGGCTAGCGCGGGAGATTATATGTCGGCAAGCCCGGCGCAATCATCAACCTTTGTTGATCATTCGCCCGGCATGCTCAAATTTACCGGTAATCCGTTGGACGTCGCCCTAAAGGATGATGGTTTTTTTGAGGTGACGAGTGCGCAAGGAGCGGTGTATACGCGTCAAGGCAATTTTCAGGTTGATGCGAGCGGCCGGCTGGTGACGGCCAATGGGTCGCCGGTTGCGGCCAACGGCGGTGAGATTCGCTTGAACAGCGATCAGCCAGTCATCGATCAAAATGGAAAGGTTTGGGAAGGCGACAAAATGGTCGGACAACTGCGCGTAGTGAAGTTTACAAATGTGGATGATTTATCAAAGCTCGGTGGAGGTTTCTACAGCTCCACCCCATCCGCCGGCATGCAAGAAATGCCGCAGGCGGGAGTGCGCCAGGGTTATTTGGAGGCGTCTAACGTGGTGCCGATGGATGAAATGGTGCGCATGATTGAAACCATGCGGCATTTCGAATCGAGCCAACGCATCATTCAAAGTTACGATGAAATGATGGATAAGGCGATTAATGTCATAGGCGATTTATAACAGGAGAAGATCATGCTCAATTCACTTTATATCGGTGCCAGCGGGATGCATGCGCAACAGCTTAATATCGATGTGGTGGCTAATAATCTCGCCAATGTGAATACCAACGGTTACAAAAGAAACCGCATTGATTTTGAAGATCTGCTGTATCGCAATGTGACAAAAGCTAATGGTCTGATCGGCAGCGCAGATAATATCCATAGGCTGGGAGTCGGTGCGGCGGTAACCAGCACAGAAAAAGTATTCACGTTTGGGGATATTAAGCAAACCGGCGGCGCTCTGGATTTCGCCATTCGTGGACCAGGATTTTTCGAAGTCACCCTGCCGGACGGCAGCCGCGGGTATACCCGCAGCGGCGCGTTCGCAGTGAACCGCGATGGCTTGTTGACTACGTCCGACGGTAATTTATTGACGCCGTCGATTCAAGTCCCTGCTGATGCCGCCAGCGTCTCTATCGATGCAAACGGACATGTATTTGCCAAGGTTCCAAATGAAAGCCAGCCGGTAGAGATCGGTCAATTGGAACTCGCGAATTTTATGAATCCAGGCGGATTGAATCCGTTGGGTAACAATCTCTATGTCCCCACCCAGAAGTCGGGCGATGCAATCTCGAGTACTCCCGGCGAAAACGGGCTCGGCACCATCGCGCAGGGATTTTTGGAGGCGTCCAATGTCAAGCTGGTGGAGGAAATGATCAATCTCATCGTCGCTCAGCGCGCTTATGAAATAAATGCCAAGGTCGTGCAGGCATCGGATGAATTATTAAGTATTAGCAATAACTTGCGCCGTTAATGACAAGGTTTATTTCAGCATTGACCTTGGTTTTCGCCTCGCTGTTTTTGACGGCAAGCGCACATGAAGAGGTGATTGTGTTGAAGCTGCATTCGCAAGCCAGCGTATTGGCAACGAGTTATACGTTAGGAGAAGTGGCCTCGGTTATGGCGGATTCTGATCTTAAGTCAGAGCTTGAAAAAATGCCGCTGGGGATAGCGCCACGCTTGGGCTACGCAGAAGTCATGTCACGCGCGCAGATTTTAAAATTCATTGAAAGCCATCGTCCGGAACTACGTGGACGGATAGGATGGCAAGGCAGTAAATCAGTAACCGTGCGTAGCCGCGGGGTGCAATTTGATAAGCAAAATATTATTGCTGCCGCGCATGATTTTTTATATGCGCGCCTGGCGCCTGAGTTCGAGCGCGTGGAGTTGACGCCGGTTGGGAAAATAGAGGATCTTTACCATGCCGCCGGCGCGCTTGCCGTCGTCCCGCGCATTAATGATGCAGAGCGGCTTAATAGGCGGATGTGTGTGTGGTTGGATGTTGCAATCGACGGGGAACACTATCGGAGCATGCCGGTTTGGTTTGCAGTTCGCGCGTATAAAACGGTATGGATAGCAAAAAATGATCTGCCCGTGCGGCATCTTCTCACGGTTAGCGATTTTGCTGCCGAACAGCGGGATATCGCCGGAATATCCAGTGCTGTTTTTGTCGGGAGCAGCGATCTTCATTCAGCATGGTTGAAAAGGCCGATTATGGCGGGCGCAGTGTTTCTAAGGGAGAACGTGGAAGAAATACCGCCGGTAAGAAGGGCGCAAAACGTGCGGGTAAAGGTCATTTCCGGGAAAGTGGAGCTTGAAACCCGAGGCATCGCGCTGCAAGACGGGAAAATAGGTCAAAGAGTACAAATCGCCAGGCATGACAATGCAAAAACTTATTTTGCGCAGGTCCAGGGCGAGGGGATGGTGCTGATTGATGAGCGGTAATTCGATGTATTCCACTAAACGGTGGGCGGTGCTTGCATGGCTCTTGTTATCGGGAGGATATGCCTCGGCCGACAGCTTGTTTCAGCCAGAGTCTTATCAGCCTATGGTTGCCGACCGTAAGGCATTTCGCATTGGCGATAGTTTGACTGTTCTCATTGTGGAGAATGCCAGCGCCGCGGCCAGTGCTGACACGTCGGCAAATAAAGAAGGGGGAAGCGGAGTGAAACTCAGTGCCCCTACTTATGACAAGGCCTATGCGGTTGATTTAACCGAAAATTTTAAAGGTAGCGGCAAAATTCAACGTACCGGCAAGTTGCTGGCGCAAATTACGGTGAGTGTCCAGTCGGTGTTGCCCAATGGCGATCTTCAAGTAAAAGGAGATCAATTCATCGAATTTAATAATGAGAAACAACATATCTCCATTGAAGGTAAGGTCAGGCCGGAGGATATCGCGTCGAACAATACCGTGCTGTCCACCCGCGTCGGTGACGCCCGCCTTAGTTATATTGGCAAGGGCATCCTGGGCGAAAAACAACGCCCGGGCCTGATTTCCCGTTTCCTGAGCTGGTTACGCATACTATGAAGCCCGCCTATTTCATCGGTGTTGTCATCGTGGCGCTCGCAAGTGCACCGGACGCCGGCCTTTCGGCAAATCTGGAAAGTATCCGGCTGAAGGACCTGGGTCGCATCGAAGGCGTCAGGGACAACTCCCTCATTGGCTATGGATTGGTGACCGGGCTTGCGGGTACCGGCGATTCATCTCGCAGCAGGGCCACGCTGCAATCGGTGGCAAATATGCTGCTGCAGTTTGGTGTTACTGTCACAACCGATCAAATCAATAGCCGCAATGTAGCCGCTGTTATGGTGACGGCCACCCTGCCGGCTTTTTCCCGGCCGGGAGATAAGTTAGATGTCAATGTTTCTTCGCTCGGCGACGCCCGCAGCCTGGTGGGAGGAACGCTGCTAATGACGCCGCTGAACGGGCCGGATCGCAAGATCCATGCCTTGGCGCAAGGCCCCGTTTCCGTTGGCGGTTTTAAGTATGACCTGAATGGAAATGTGGTGCAAAAAAACCATCCCACTGCCGGTAATGTACCGGCGGGCGCCATTGTGGAGCTGGGCGCTTCCACTTACGTCATCGAAGAACAGAATGTGATTACAATTTTGCTGTTTGAGCCGGATTTCACCACCGCCAGCCGGATCGCGACTTCGTTGAACGCCTCATTCAGCAGAGACACGGCCAAGGCCATGGATGCCGAACGTGTAGAGATGAAAGTATCGGATAGCGAGCGCGATAATTTAGTAGAGCTCTTAAGCCGGATAGAAAACGTCACCATCACACCGGATCAGCGCGCGAAGGTCATTGTCAACGAACGCACGGGCACAGTCGTCTCAGGGGGAGATGTCAGGATCTCGATGGTGACTGTTTCCCATGGAGATTTAAAGGTGTCCATCGTAACGGATTATCTGGTATCGCAACCGACGTTTGTGCAGCAAACGTTTGTGCAGCAAACGGGGCCGGGTATACGTACTGCAGTGGTCCCCAGTACCCGCATTGACGTCAAGGAAAACGAGGGCGGCAGTATATCTTTGCCGGCAGGGACCACCGTAGCCGATTTAGTCACGGCGTTGAATAAAATAAAAACCAGTACGCGCGATGTGATTACGATTTTGCAAGGCATTAAAAGAGCCGGCGCTTTGCATGCCGAGCTAATAATTCAATAGGCGGAATAAATGGACATAGCCAATAGCATGCTGACGACGGCCCCTTATGCAGCGCTTCCTATGGGTACGCCCGCATTTTCACCGGAAAATTCCGACCTAGTGACAAAGGAATTTAGCGCGATGTTTTTTAACGTATTGCTGCAAAACAGCAATATATTCGGCACACATTCCGATTCCAATACAATGGGGGTAGAAATGTGGAGTGGATTACTTACACAACAGTTTGCACAAGAGATGGCGGCGCAACACGCCTCATTTTTTGGCGGCATGTTATTTAATGAGATAGAGGAGGACTAGCGATGATGGATTTAAATGGGGTGACCACTCAGTTAGTGTCGTTGGCATTGGACGCATCGGTATTGCGCCATCAAGCCATCGCTAACAATATCGCCAATGGGAGCAATTCAGAATATGTTCCGGTAAGAGTCAATTTTGAGGACCAGCTTTCTTCGGCGATAGAAGCCGTTAAGAACCGGCGTGGCGAAACCTCACTCACCAGCGACTTGGAAAATATCAAGCCGTATTTAGTGGAGGATGATCAAGCCCAATCGGTGGGTAATTCGCGCGTAATGCTCGATATGGAGATGGCGAAGCTCGCGCAAAACGTGGTGCACTACCAGGCGCTGCTTAAGGGGTTGACGAAGAATATGGCGATCATGAGTTTGGCAATCAATGAGGGGAGGCGCTAATGAACTATTTTGCGGCATTTGATATCAGCGGCTCAGGGATGAACCTGGAAAGGTTACGCTTGGATGTAACCTCGGTTAATTTAGCGAACGCCAATACTAATCGCACGGCAAGTGGCGAGATATTTAAACCTTTGCGAGTCATCGCCACATCAAAAATGGCTCCCACTTTTGAAACAGTATTGGCGGGACTAGTTGACCCCGCCAACTTAAGTGGAGTTGAGGTAGCCGCTATTCGTGAAATGGATACGGCGCCGCGCATGGTATTTGACCCCAATCATCCGGATGCGGACGAAAACGGTTTCGTCGCTTACCCCGACATTAATCCTGTTTCGGAAATGGTTAACCTCATTACCGCTACGCGGGCGTACGAAGCAAATGTGCGCGCATTAAATGCAGCCAAGACCATGGCGCTTAAAGCGTTAGAAATAGGGGGCACATCATGAGTATTGAAGCGATTGCATTTATTCCCCCTAGCCAAGAGATTTTTCCGGGAGCCTCTACGGAAGCTTCTATTAGTTCGGAGGCGCCGGGCAATTTTGCTCCGTGGCTGGAGCAGCAGCTTACCCAGGTCAATCAACAATTAATCGATTCCGACTCGCAGTTGCGAGGCCTGGCGCTGGGTCAGGTAGACAATTTACATCAGGTCATGATCTCGCTTGAAAAGGCAAAACTGTCTTTTCAGCTCGTGCTACAAGTGAGAAACCATCTGCTGGAAGCTTATCAAGATATTATACGCATGCAAATCTGAGGGTGGCTGAATGTTCGAAAGTTCCCGTGAGTTTTGGAATGGTTTAAATAAAACAGCCCGTGTAGGCTTTGTCGCCGGCTCGATAGCCATTTTAGTAATGGTTGCGTTATTTGCTTACTGGGTGGTGAAAGATAACTATCAAGTGTTGTTCGCGCAATTAGACCCACAGGATGCCGCGGCGATAGTGAACGAATTGGAAAGAGCAAAGGTTTCTTACAAACTTGCCGAGGGCGGAACCAAAATACTGGTGGACGAGGACTTGGTGCATAAGATGCGGCTAAAACTCATGGGCAAAGGTGTGCCATTGCGTGGCGGCGTTGGTTTTGAAATTTTCGATCATAACGATTTCGGTATGACTGAGTTTGCGCAAAAAATTAATTTTCAGCGGGCATTACAGGGGGAGCTTGCGAGAACCATTATGGCGTTTGATGAAGTTAAGTTCGCGCGCGTGCACTTGGTTATGCCGGAAAGCAGCATCTTTAAACAAACTAAATCCCCCACCAAAGCCTCAGTGAGTTTGCTGATGAAAGGAGATGCCCATCTTAGTCCGGAGCAGATAGGGGGAATTCAGCGTTTGGTTGCGGCCGCTGTTCCAGGGTTGGAGGCTGAGCATGTGACGATACTTGATCAACGCGGCATGGCGTTGACGCGAAATAGCGAAGCAGATGCCGGCCAGGGCGTGATGAATAGCCGCTTAGAGCCAAAGAAGGAAATAGAAAATTATTTAACGCGGAAAGTAATTGATGTGCTTGATCGTACGTTTGGACCCGGGCAAGCCATTGTCAGCGTGGATGTAACCTTGAATCTCGATCAAGTGAAAAGCACCTTGGAAGATGTGATTCCATTATCCACTCGAGATGGAGAAGCGACCGGTGTAGTGGCAAGAAGAAAGCAATCCGTGCAAGGCTTTAGTGCGCCCCGGACTGTCCAGACCAGCGAAACCGATTCTCCCTATGCCGTTAATAAAACCGTTAATACGGTCACGGAAGTGGAATACCAGTTAAGCCGGAAGGTGGAACAAGTGGTATCTACGCCCGGCAGCATACGCAGATTGAGTGTTGGTGTACTCATTCCGCAGAATTTGGATGAAGAAAAACTTAGGAAGCTTCGCGAAGTGATTGGTATGACAGTCGGTCTCAATGCGAACAGAGGCGATGCTATTGCCTTGCATTCGGTAGAACAGTTTATTCAGCAAAAAGACGGTGGGATACAGAAATATTCAGCCGATCACGATGCGCCATTTGATGCCGATAAAACTATTGATAAAACTATTAATGAAAAACAGAATCCCTGGGCCGGCAGACTGAGAAACTCTTTTTGGATAGTGGGGTTAATTGTAGGAATCGGCTTTATCGTGGTGTTTATTACGCTTCTAAATCAACGAAATAAAAATAATACAAAGAGAAACCTTACTCCCAAAGAAAGAGAAGAGATTCTTTCGCAAATTAAGCAGTGGGTTGGATTGGAAAACAAGGCGCTTGACGGTGGAAAGAAGTGATTATGGATGGTTATAAACGTGCAGCACTACGATTTTTAGAGCTGGCAGACAGCGATAGACAATGGTTGCTGAGCAATCTTTCTATGCAAGAAAGGCAGAAAATATTGGCGATTTTAAACCAGCTTGACGAGAGGGAGGAAGTGAGTAGTAATTTTTCTTCCTCCGCTATTAACGGATCTCATACGAACGGATCTCACCCACAAGCCAACGACACGCTCGCTTCCCATATTGTTGTAATTGATGCAGCGGGAGCTAAAGAGGTCGTGCAAATCTTATCCATCGAGCCGGATTGGCTGATTGCAAGCGTGCTCGGATTCAAGCATTGGCCGTGGACCAAAGGTTTTTGTGATGGATTAAGCATTGAGCGGCGCGCTGAGATTTTACGTGCTGTAAAGTATGTGCATCAAAAAATTAAGCCAAAAGCAAGGGAAGCCATGATCGAAGTTCTTGCCGACGAAATTAAAAAGAGAAAGTCGAAATCGGTTAATGGGAATGGTTATGTTTCGTTTGAAAGCATATTACAAGCCATGGAAAAACATCCTGCGGTTGAAAAACCTTCCGGCTGGAGGGCGATATGGATACGCTGATTCGTTCTGCCCGGGTACTGAAGGAACCGGTGCTGCTTTCGACTAAATTAAAAAGAGGTGAGCCCGCTGCACAAGCGCCGGAGACTACGCTGGATTCCGCGCCATTTATGCCTCATGCCGGATTAGATCAGGATAAATCTAAAAATCCTTCGGTGGAGGAAGGAATCGAAGACAACCTGCATGAAGTTAATTATACGGAAAAGACTTATCCTTTGGCCTACGATATGAAAGAGCAAGAGCGTGAACTATTGCGCCAAAAGGAAATAGAGGCGGAAAAACAAAAAGCGGCGGAGCTGGGATATGCGGAGGGCTATAGTGCCGGTACCGCAGCGAGCGAAGGCGAATATTCGGAACGGTTAGCCGCACTGCAGGCGTTAATTAATTCCACTGCGGAAGCGCTTAAGGAGGACATTGCCGGATTGGAAGACACCGTACTGGAAATCGTATTTGCGGCAGTTACCAAGATTCTGGGGAAAACGATCGTTGAAGGCGAGGGTGTTACTGCTATTGTACGTGAGGTTATCAGTCATGCCAAAAACCGGGAACGTCTCGTGATCAGAGTCTCACCTAAAGATTTTGCGGTTTTAGACCAGAACAGGGCCGGGCTATTGACGGGTATTGAGGATGGAAAAGTCGAATTAGTCGCTGACGATCGTGTGCAATTGGGAGGATGCTTGCTCGAAACCGCCGGGGGGAACCTCGATGGGCGTCTCGAGGTGCAGATGCAACAGTTGCGCGATACGTTGCTAAGCGCCAGGACAACGACTGAAGTGAGTGCGTAAATTTCAATGAAACACTATCTTTCCGCAGTAAGAAAAAGTGAATTCATCCGCCGCACCGGCAAGGTTTCGCAATTTTTTGGCTTGGTGGTGGAATCAATCGGGCCGGATGTTTTTTTAGGTGAACTTTGCGAAATCTATTCGCGCCCGCAAATCGCACCAATTGTGGCGGAGGTCGTTGGACTCAAAGACAGCAAAATATTGTTAATGCCTTATGGCGAGTTGCGTGGAATCAGTCTCGGCAACGAAGTCATCGCGACCGGCCGCTCTGGCCAAGTTCCAGTCGGGGAAGCGTTACTGGGAAGGGTAGTAGATGCTTTTTGTCGGCCCTTGGACGGCAAGCCATTGCCTTTGTTAGAAACATATTATCCGCTCTATCCCGAGCCGCTTAATCCATTGGCGCGCACCCGCATTACCGAAGTGTTGGAGACCAGCGTACGGTCCATCGATAGCTTATTGACGTTAGGACGCGGTCAGCGCGTGGGCATTTTCTCAGGCAGCGGTGTCGGCAAAAGCACATTATTAGGCATGATCGCGCGCAATATGAATGCCGACGTCAATGTAATCGCGCTTGTCGGCGAGCGCGGCCGCGAAGTACGTGATTTCATTGAAGAAAATCTGGGACACGAAGGTTTAAAAAGATCCGTGATCGTGGTCGCCACCTCAGATCAGCCCGCTTTGGCGCGCTCCCATGCCGCTTTGACAGCCACTGCCATCGCCGAATATTTCCGAGATCAAGGTCAAGATGTGGTGCTTACCATGGATTCTGTTACACGCTTTGCCATGGCGCAAAGGGAGATCGGATTATCGATCGGCGAACCGCCGACATCGCGCGGTTACACCCCTTCAGTATTCGCCGCGCTGTCTAAATTATTGGAACGCGGGGGCACTTCGAACTCGGGCGGTTCTATTACCGCGTTTTATACGGTGCTGGTGGAAGGAGATGATATTAACGATCCCATCTCCGACAGTATTCGCGCCATATTAGACGGCCATATTATTTTGTCGCGCGATTTAGCAAGTCAGGGACATTACCCGGCGATCGATATATTAAATAGCACCAGCCGTCTATTGCCGGATTTAGTGGAGGATACGGAGCTGCGATTGGTGCAGAAAGCGATTACCTGCCTCAGCACCTATGTGAAATCAAAAGACATGGTGGAAATCGGTGCGTATCGTGCCGGTACCAATCCAAATCTGGATGCCGCCATTAAGTTGATGCCGGAAATGGATAAATTCCTGCGCCAGGGAATGGCTGAATCCACGTCGAGGCCGCAGGCGATGCTTAAATTACAATCGGTGTTGAGGATGAGCAGCTAAGTGACAAACTCCAGTAAACCTTTTCAATATGCGCTCGATCCCATTATTAAAAAGAATAATTGGGATATAAATACGTTAAAAATAGAAGCTGCGCAGGCCAGAGGAGTGGTGGAAAAATATATTGCAGAATCGAAAGGGTTGCGCATGAAGATTGCAAAATTAGAGCAGGAGATTCGCGATTCCCAGACACGTAACTCTTTGATTATGTGTGATAAATACGAGGTTACCAAAACTTTTTTAGATCATCAGCACCAACTATTGGCGGCGAAACAGAAGGAATTAGAGCAAGCCGAGCGTGTACATGAACAGATTGTTGCGCAATTGCGTAGTTTAAAGCAGTCGACGAAAGGCTTGGAGAATCATAGGCGTGGAAAAAAGAAGACCTATCGAATGCAACAAGAGCGTGCCGCTATTATAGAAGCGGATGAGGCTTGGCTTATGCGGAGGCGTAATAACAAAACATGAGTGCTATTTCGACAAGCAAAGTGGAGATAGAGGCGATTGAATCACCATCCGCCAAAGTGACCGCGTTGCTAGACCGTCTAGCTTGGTTACGGGAATGGGAGAAGGCGCAGTGGCAGGAACACCTGCATCGTTATACCGGCCCCCAGGAGAATAAAAATGTCCAACAACCAACGGAGCTCGAACCTCTAAACCCGGAGATTGGTTATGATCAGAAATTAGCGCCTCCAGCGCCTTCCAGCTCGATTAAATCCGGCCACAGCACCTTACTCACCGGACACACTAGTTATCGGTTCGCGCTTGTAAACGGCCGGATGATGACGCAGGCGCCAAGGTTGCTCGCTAATAATTTTGTTGGCGTATCCTGGTCTATGTCACCATCAGAATATCGAGCCTGCATTGCCGAGCCGGACGTTAAGGCGGCTATGTCTCCGGTAAATTGGTTAAGCCCGGAGTTTACGCAATGGCAGCCGCAGTTTTTGCGTGTCATCAACAGCGCAAAGGGCATGCGCGTTTGGATCCGCGATTTCCGCATCGCCACAAACCGTGGCGGCGAGATTCTCACTGCCCTGCGGCGGGAACTGGCGAGTTTAGGGATGGAGTTGGCAAGTTTGGTTGTTAATGGAAACATGGTTTGGGATAAGGCAGATCAACAGGAGCAGGGCGTCACAGACATAGAAGACCAGCAGCTGCATATTAATTACGTTTACTAGGAGGTCGTTATGGCGGTCGAAAGTATCGGTACAGTAACAGGAAATCAAGCACTAAGCCTGCAACAACCGGCTAGCATTGGGCAAGAAGATTTTTTAAAAATCATGCTGACCCAGCTTCAGTTCCAGGACCCACTTAAGCCATTGGATAACCAGGCGTTTATCGCACAAATGGCGCAATTCACCACGCTTGAACAGACGAAGGAGTTAAACGATCGTCTCGATTCCTTATTAACCATACAATCAGCCGGCCAGTCCGTCGGTTTGATAGGCAAAACCGTGGAAGTGCATACAACATCCGGATCGACGGTCGGCGAGGTGACCACCGTTAACTTCCCCTCCGGTTCACCGGTGCTCACGGTAAAAACGGATAGCGGAGAGTTTTTAACGGATGTGACCTTATCACAGATAACTCTGGTTAGAAACCCCGTCACCAGTAACCCTGTTACCAGTAATCCTGGCCAGTAGATAAAAGTAGATAAAAAAGGAGCCGCCAATGTTCGAATCTATTTATACTTCTTTGAGCGGGATGTTGGGCTTTTCTAAAGGCCTCGATGTCATCAGCAACAATGTGGCTAACCTGAACACGCCCGGATTTAAAAGCTCTCAATTGCAATTTCAGGATCTCTACTATCAGTACAGCATGGAAGGGAATAACGCGTCGGCATTACAGGTAGGGACAGGTGTTAACCCGGGTAACACGAGCTTAAACTTTGCTCCCGGCCAGTTCAGTAACACCGGCAACGATACCGATGTCGCCATCGATGGAAATGGGTTTTTTATCCTGCGTAAAGATGGACAAATATCTTATAGCCGGGTCGGCCAGTTTACATTCGACGAAAATGGCTTTTTAGTCGCGCGCTCCGACAAAGCGCGTGTAGCGGGGTTAGCGAGTAGCGCAACCGGCAGTGCGAGTTCGGGTATTTACTCCGGTGGAGGGGGTATAGCGGGGTCAGCTAATGCAGGTAATCTGCAGGATATAAACATCAGTGGATTTAGGACGAGTCCAGCCCTGGCGACCACTGAGGTTAAGTTTGTGGGCAATCTCTCCACCGGCGCTCCCTCCCACCAGATTACTGGTCTGGTTGTTTACGACTCTTCCGGGGCCTCCCATACCTTAACCATAACGTTTACCAATAACAGCACCCCCACTACTAATAACAGCACCGGCACGCCGGGCAGCTGGTTGGTTGACGTAACGGACGAGACCAACGCTGCATTATTAACTAAGGGCGAGGTCCGTTTTGGTGGCGATGGTTCGCCCGAAACTAATTTCAATAAGCTTACCTTCAGCTACGCGCCGAAAGGCGCGCTCGCGACCACCGTCAGCTTCAATTTCGGCGATCCCGGCAGCTTTTCCGGCGCGACCGCGTTTTCCGGCGGGACCAGTACCACCTCCTCCACGCTGAAGATGGCGTCGCAAAACGGCTATGCAGCCGGTTCTCTGACTAAGACCACTTTTGACGCAGATGGGAATTTAGTCGCTACTTACTCTAATGGCCAATCTAATAAGGTGGGGCGACTCGCGCTGGCGTGGTTTAATGACCTGCAAGGATTACAGCAAACCGGCGGCAATTTATTTGTCAACAACACCACCCAGGAACCCCGTCTCGCGCATCCGGGAGAGGATGTCATGGGCAAGCTGGTGCCAAATAGTATTGAGCTTTCCAACGTGCAACTTACGCAGGAGTTTACCGACATGATTATTATTCAACGCGGTTACCAGGGAAACTCGCAAATCATCAGCGTTGCTAATGAAATGATCCAGCAGTTGCTCGATCTTAGGAAGGCTTAATGCGCGTGCGGCCGTTCAAACTGATCAATAAAACCGAATTCGCGTTTATTAATGCCCGCGTACAGGAAATACTGGCGGGCTGGACGGAAAAGTGGTTGATAGACAGCGAGATGAATGTTGCCACAACCGCGGCTGATAAGGCGAAAGAAAGCATGGGTTCGGGAAAAGGTAACTGGTGGCGTGTTTCCGCATCCCCTGAATGCTGGATTGGAATTTATCTGCCTTTTCAATCGCTCAATCTGTTGAGCGCTGCGTTAAGTGGTGATCGTTCCGCTTTAACTGAAGAGTCCGCTCCTCCTCTGCTGAGCGAACTGGTGAATAAGGCCTTATTTGATCTTGCTGAACCGGTACTTAACGGGCTTCTTGGAAAACAAGGGCAGGCCGATATTATTCATCAGGGACCGCCGGAGGAAACGTGGAATTGGGGATCAGGTGCGGTACTGATAGATCTTGGTTTTGGCGGGGGAAAGTTCTGTCTGTTGCTGAGTCCGGAATTAACCGCCAAGACACTGGGGAAATTAGTGGCGACACAAGAATCAACTGGGAATCTTATTTCCGTCGTCGAAGCATTGGCATCACAAACTGCCGAACTTGATGTTTGGCTCGGCGAAGCGGAATTAGAATTGGCAGTAATACAAAGCATATCCGTTGGTGATGTCATTCGGCTCGAGAAGAAGATCGGCCAACCTTTGCATATGTGTCTTAAAGAAAATAAAGAAAAAGAAATCTGCGCAGGATTCCCCGGCGCTTACAAAGGCAACAAAGCTATCCAGTTAACTAATCATTCAAAATAGGATTTTTTTATGGCTGATCATCTTAAAAATACCTCTCCTAAATCGGTGCAAAGGATTAAATTGGAGGAATTGGAGGACCCTATTGAACAGGGCAAGAGCCTATTCGGCAATAATCTGGAGTTGATTCAAAGTTTAAAAGTGCGGCTCTCTGTGTCGATGGGGAAGTGCCAATTGACAGTTAAAGAATTGATGAGCCTGAAGGAAAACTCCGTATTAACGCTGGATAAGGCCACGGCCGAACCGGTAGATGTCTTTCTCGATGGCAAGCTTATTGCGCGCGGCAGTTTGATTGTCGTCGATGATAATTTCGGAGTGCGTATTAATGAAATTCTGCGGACTTCATGAGCTAAAAAGAATAGCAATAATCATGTCCATGGCTGTGCTTCTAGCTTCAGGACAGAACGTGTATTCAGCGCCTCCCTCTAATAAAAAAATAAGTACCAATAATCAGGAAATACCGTTCAAAAAAGGGAGTGACATCTCCTCGAGTCAAATAACTCGATTAGTGGGCATATTCATCGTTGTTGTTTTATTAGCCGCGGGAACGGTTTATCTGCTCAAAAGATATATCACCGGCATCGAGATGGGTAAGAATGGGATCCGTCGGCGGATTCGCCTGCTTGAGAGTAAGCGCTTAACGCCGAGGACTATACTTTTTTTAGTCGAAATCGATGGCAAAACATACATGCTAAGCCAGCATGGAGAAAAGCTTTTGCTTGTTGATTCGATTAGCAGTGACCAGAATAAATTAGAAAGCGCGAATTAATTTTGTCAGTGCAGGAATCTTACAAAAGTATTGCTTGGCCGGTTATCGCGGCTCTATTTTACTGCAGCACCAATGCCTATGCGGCGGACATCAGTCTGCCGGGCATAGAGATTAATTGGAGTCAGGCAGGTAACCGCACCGAAGTTGCGACCGCAATAAAAATTTTGCTGGGGCTTACGGTTTTAAGCCTGGCGCCGGCGCTACTTATCGTCATGACATCATTTACCCGAATTATCATCGTGCTTTCCATGCTTAGGCATGCCTTCGGTATGCAGGAAACGCCGCCCAACACCGTTTTAATCAGCCTTGCTCTATTTTTGACGCTTTTTACCATGATGCCGGTACTTAAAGAGGTAAATGACAAGGCATTCCAGCCCTACATGCAAGGACGCGTCAGCACGGAAAAAGCATTAAAGCAGGGTATGACGCCATTACGCGAATTTATGGTACGGCAAACCCGCGAGCAGGACTTGGCGTTAATGATAGAGGTCTCGAAAAGCGAGCAGCCTGCAACCTTGGACGATATTAGCAATGTCCAATTAATACCGGCATTTATGCTGAGCGAGCTGAAATCTGCTTTTCAAATCGGCTTCATTATCTTTATTCCATTCCTGCTGATCGATCTGATTGTGTCAAGCATATTGATGTCCATGGGTATGCTCATGGTGCCGCCGATGATGATTTCTCTGCCTCTCAAGGTACTGATGTTCGTGCTTATCGATGGTTGGAATCTGGTGGTAAAGTCTCTTATCAGCAGTTTCCACTAACTTTAATTAATGCCGGTCAATGGAATCGAGTGGAATAAAAAAGGCAGCGCTGACCGTGGGAGAGGAAGCCACGCTTTGGCGGCGATTCATTGAGGAGCAAGATAAAACTGCTCGATTGGCCTTAATAGAGCATTATTTGGATACCGCACGCATCATTGCCGCGAAGCTCTATGCGCATCGGCCGGGCAGTGAACTTGAATTCTCCGATTATATGCAGTATGCAACTGTAGGCTTGCTTGAGGCCATTGATAAATACGATCCTTCAAGAAACGCCTCTTTTAGAACTTTCGCGGGCTATAGGATCCACGGCGCAGTGCTTAACGGCATTGGGAAAATCAGCGAGAAATTGCAGCAAGGCGCCTTTGTAAGGAGGCTGCGCCAAGAGCGTGCCGCATCGCTTAAAAAAGAAGTAAAGGGTGATGCGAAAGGAGATTTATTTTATGAAATGGTGGATGTCGCAATCGGGTTGGCATTGGGTTATATGCTTGAGGACTCCGGCATGTTTTTGGATGAGACCAAGAAAATAGCAGGTGATCCATACCATTGTTACGAATTGAAGTTATTACAAGAACGAATACTTCCCATTGTGGATGCTCTCCCTGATCGAGAGAGGCTAGTGATTCGGTACCATTATTATCAATATGTGGATTTTAAAGATATAGGCCAGGTTTTAGGAATTTCGACCGGCCGTGTATCCCAAATCCATGCGCGGGCATTGACGCTAATACGTCAGGCCTACGAGAGCTTAAATCAATTTGATGTGAGTTATTGAGTAAAACGTATCATTCTTGTAATTGTTGAATGACGGTTTGCAGCTGCATCTTTAATTCGGCGTCAGTCTCCATCGTCTGGTTAATTTCATTCAACAAATCGGTAAATCGAGGATCGTGCATCAAGTCCTCGCCAAATTCCCAAGTCAGCACCGATTCTAAAAAAATACGAGTTGCCTTCTGATTATATCCATTCGTCGAGCCTAAAGGCCGCAAACGCTCGCGGATTCGCTGCTGTAGATCCTGCGCTGAGATCTTATTAACTTGATTAGGGTTGGTGGATGTGGTTGATGGGGTAGTTTTGCCTTTCTCCAATTTTTTTGCATTCTCCGCCATCTGGCGGCGCAAAACTTCCATGATCTGACTTAAGCCATCAATGCGAGACATAGCGGATTAATCTCACAAGGAGTTCATCTTCAGGTATTGGCGGCCTAGAAAAAGACTCTGATATCGCGTCAGTCATTCTTTTTCTTCTTTATTATTCCGATAAGCGGAAAGTAAGACATGACTTGTGGAGGCGTTTTTTGGCCTATCGGTTTTTGCTCCAGAACCCGGCTCCTGTTTTTTCCGCCCTTTGACATCATCAATAATGCGCCGCATGTCGTTATTAAGGGCTTCATTCATCGTGTTTAACGTGATGCCTTTGCTTAATTTAGCAATGCACTCATCGAATTCATCTCGCACTAAGTGCAGCATGCCGGTTTTGAACAAGTACAACGGATTATTGTCGCCAAAGGCATCCAGTGGTTTCCATGCCTTGGCTGCCTCATCGACTCGTCCTGAGGTAATGTGTAGCAGGCCTAGTTGGAAATGGGCGGTCATTAAACTCGGATCGAATTTCACCGCCTTTTCCATATCCGCGACAGCGCGATCGTATAATCCGATTTCCGCGTGTTCCGCACCCAGCAAATAATGAACCTTGCCATTATCCGGCGCTATTTCGAGGGCTTGTTTTAGATAATTCATGGTGTCTTCGTGGCGGTTTTGCTGGCTTGCGTGGATAGCTAAATGCAGCAGCTCGTCTACATCAAGTCGGGGAGTGTTGGTTTTCATGGTAATCATCCGGTTAGTCAGGAGGCCTATGCTCTCAAATTTAAGGACACCAAGCTAATCGCGAACCAATCCTGGCGTCAAGTAGCAAATTTCCCATTCCGACCGATTCATATTAAATTCTCTAGAGTTTATCTAGAATACCACTAAAATCTTTGGATAACTTATACCCTAGGTTGAGTTGACGAGTACTATAATTATCTTTAATCGAGTTATCTTTAATCAACCGGTTTATACAGATTATGCGGCTTCGCACTTTAGGTTTAGCCATGGTAGCGCTGTTGCTCACTATTATCCTTGGGTGCGGGCCATCATTTATTGTGCAACGCACCACCTCCGTCGATTACCCCGTCTCTAAAGACGTCGCCTTAGTTTTTGCTAAACCTACCCAACCTTATATTATCCTGGCGACCTTTAAAGGGTTTGAATCAGGTCTTTGTCGCGCCCGCCCCTATTGCAGTTTGTATCCCCAGGCCGAGGCGCTGGGCGCGCAGGTTATCTGGGTGATCCATAAAGAAATACAGACCCGCCCGGAGCAATGGGTGGAAATCCAAGGCCGCATGACGCGTATCCCAAGCAGTGCTTATGAACGGCTGGAAGGGGCATTCTTGCGCTTTACCGGCCATTGATTGGATTAATTCTTTAAATCATTCCCGGTTGCTGGCGGCGGTTTTTTGTTCATATAGGTCAGTATGTGCTCAATGAGCGCCGGCGCGCCCTCCGTCGGCGCTTGTTGCAGCAGCTTGGCCAGTAGCTCGGTCGCCAAGCGATCCTTTCCTCCCAATTTTAGTAATACCGTCTTGGCAAACGCGCCGCCAAAATTAGCCGGGTCCAGCCGGGTGGCGATTTTGATTTCTTCTTTTGCCTGATCAACTTTATTTTGTAATGCGAGCGCAGCCGCCAGTCCTCCGTGAGATTCAGCAAAATTCCGTTCCACCCGAATAGCGCGGTGAAAAGTTTGCTCGGCCCCCACCGCGTCCTTCGCCGCCAGGCGCGCCCATGCGAGCGCGACGATCGTTCCCGGGTTGTCCGGCATTAAGCGCACGGCCTTCTCCAGCGCCTCGATTGCGTTCGTGTATTCCTGTTCGTACAGATGGACGAGGCCAAGCCCCAACCAGGCGCGTCCATGATTAGCTTGTTGTCGCAGGACAGTGAGAAATTGATCGTGCGCCTGTCGCATCTCCTGCCGTTCGACCGACGACGAGCCGGCGACCACGTTGGCGTCGATGTGATCGGGCCTCTCCGCCAGTACCGCCAGCGCCAGCTCCCGCGCCTGCGCCATATTGCCGTTGTCCATCTCCAGAAGTGCGAGATAGCCCTTGCTGTCCGGGTCGTCGGCGAGCTCGACCCAGCTTCGGCACGCCTCCAGCGCCTCTGCGGCCATTCCCATATGGTGCAGGCTGCGCGACAAATAGGCGAAGTTGGCGGCAGTCTTTAGGCCATGCGCCAAGGCGTCGGCAAAACACTGCCGCGCTTCAGGCCAGCGGTCTTGGTAAAACAACGCAAGCCCGAGGTTATGGCACAACGCCGGGTCAGATTCGCCGTTTTTAAGAAGCTCTTTCAATAACTTCTCCGCCTGGTCGAAGCGGTGCAGGGAGATCATCACTGACGCCAGACGGCTGCGCGCTGGCGCATGGCCCGGCTTATGAAGCAGACAGCGCTCGTAGCAGGCGATCGCCTGATCGAAGCGCGCGGCTTGGTGATAAAGATCGCCCAGATTAAGCCATAACAATGGATTCCGGGAGTCGACTTTAATATACCCCTCGTAGCGCTCGATGGCCTGTTCCAAATCTTTGGCGGTTTCCATGCTGCCTCTAGTGGCTTAGGCGGCTGAGCAGGTCTTGCAATTGCGGGTATAGCGCGTGTGCCTTGGGCATACGCCGCGCCGCGTGCGCGAACATGGCGCGTGCCTCGGCCGGTTTTTGTAATTGGAGCAACGCCAGGCCGCTGTGAAAATGGGCGAGGAATTCACCGGGTTGGTCGAGACCCGGCTTCCAGGTTGCCAGCGCCTCCTGTGGCCGCTGCGCCGTCAATTGCGTCAAGCCCAATTGAAACCGCGCGAGGACGTTTTGGGGGTTGATCGTCAAGCTTTGCTGGAAGTATTCGATAGCCCGGTCGAGCAGGCCGATTTGCGCGTAAATCGCCGCCAGCATGCCCACGGCTATCTCATGTTTAGGATCGGAGGCAAGGAGAGATTTGAGGTGAACAATGGCCTGTTCAAAATCGCCTTGTTTGGCAAAACGCGTCGCTAACACCAGGTCTTTATCGGGATCCGCTTTATTTTCTGAGGACATATTAAAATACTAATAATCTTCCAACCTAAACGCTATGGTTGAGTCTTGTCAAGCAATAAAAAATTCCTCTTACCTTAAGCTTATTTTTCGATCTCTGAACAAATGCGGGTGTAGCTCTATAGTGCAAAGGAGATGGATCCACCGATGCCCCAGGCGGGACTGCCGTCGGTGAAGCCTTTAACAAGGTATCCGAGAATCTTGCGTTTATCGTCGATTTTCTTGCTGAAATACGCAACTGCTTCTCGTGGCTGGGCGTTGCCAGAAATGCTCGCCTCCCGATAATCATATATCAGGCCGGTAGTTAAGTTAGTGTCCCATTTATACCCACCGCCCAGGGAAAAATACCAAATATCATTGAATTCTATGCCAGGCGGGTCTCCTAGATACTTACGTCCGACGGTGCCGAAGACGACTAGCCTGCCGAAAGCTTTTGCGAGATCGGACTGCCACGCATAATCGTTTTCGCCGGTGCCCAGGCCTTTAGTTTCATCCGCCGTAGCGAGCTTCATCTTCAGCGTCAGATCGATCAGCGGCCAGGAGCCGTAACCCGGAACCAAGTTATAGGTAGCGGCCGCCACTATATCACCCAGACCAGACCGCGTAGTGACGCCCCCTTTGGCGATGATTAAGGAATCGCCGGCGCTAACGCCCGTCGCGGGTCCCTCGATCCTTAGATAGGGGACGGTAAGCGCCAGGGCGAATTTTTCTTTTTGGTACTTAATGGATATGGGCAAATACCAGATGTTTGTTTTAGTCTCCCGCCCATAATCGCCGGTACTATAGTCAAGCCCGAGCGAAAGCGTGAGGCTGCTCGGCTCGGCGGCATACGCCGCAGCGCCCCACGGAAGCAGGGCGACCGCGGCGGCGAGACGCATGCGCCGTAGCGGGTTGGTATTGATAAGCTATCCTTTGCTGCCGCGGCTTATTTTCGATTACCCCGGCCGGGGTGGTCCAGGCGTTCGGGGCGGCCAAGTTCAAGCCTTTCCGGACGCTCGGGACGCGCTAGGCTGGGCATTTCAGGCTGCGTTGCCCTCCGCCTTTTCAGGCCCGTTCGCGTTAGAAGCAGCGGACTCCGCGGAGGGTTCCGCCGTATCGGCAGGCGAAAGAACGTGTTTTTCAATAAAACGTTGTTGATTGGCCTCCACCCGTCCCTGTGCATTTCCCAGGCCCTGCGACTGTGGCTGCTGGGCGGCATTGTTTTCCAACACCGCTTTCGCTTTTCCTAGCGGAATACGCGTGTGAATGGACTCAGCACTTTCAGACCCGCTCGTTTTCGAAGCAGCGGACTCCGCGGAGGGTTCCGCCGTATCGGCAGGCGAAAGAACGTGTTTTTCAATAAAACGTTGTTGATTGGCTTCCACCCGTCCCAGTGCATTTTCCAGGCCCTGCGACTGTGGCTGCTGGGCGGCATTGTTTTCCAACACCGCTTTCGCTTTCCCTAGCGGAATACGCGTGTGAATGGGCTCGTTGTTGGTTTGGGCTAGTGCGGTGCTTCCCCATAGGAGCGCAGCACAAATACCCCCGATTGGGATCAGTTTTGTAGACATGTGTACCCCCGGCGCAAAAGATCTCCGTCGCTGCACAGATGTGAGCGTTTGGCATTGACGGTGGCTTGTTTAGACGGACGAAAACGCCCGTCGCCCCAAAAATGAATCCCCGCTGGTCAGCGTTGCTATTTAGTAAAAGCTGTTGTCCTTTTTGTTATCGGGGTTTCACTTTAGTAATAAGAGGTATAGCAGATCGGCGCACATTTTCAATGTTGGCGATAAGTGCGCTTAATTTATTGAAAAATAAGGTATTTGGACGGATAAGGACATGAACCAGCACTTGCAGCCCTAAACAATTTTTAAAATCTGTGGATATATTAGCCTTTAATAAGCTGGATATCGGGTACAACTAGGAGGAGCAATGGCCACCATCATCGGCGGATTCGACACGGGGTTATTGGACAGTTCGTTGTACCAGCTAAATCGCAACGACCGCACGCGCACCGGCGTGGAGGGGCACGAGGAAGAGCTGTACGTCAACGTCAGTAACGGCAATCTGA
>WNFB01000253.1_pt1 | contig 39498 bp, 28 predicted proteins | sample 5400501 | NCBI WGS metagenome assembly WNFB01 (sample SAMN13153341, study PRJNA577476) | soil metagenome | isolation source: 200 cm saprolite under Douglas fir tree site 2 hole 1 | place: USA:California | collected 2015-04-18 | reverse complement strand
CCCTTCTTCCTTCGACAGCACATACACCTGCGCCTGGAACCGCTTGTGCGGCTTGATCGAGCCCGGCTTGGCCAACACCTGCCCCCGCTCCACCTCGCTGCGCTCCACTCCGCGCAGCAGGCAGCCCACATTGTCCCCGGCTAGCCCTTCGGGCAACAGCTTGTTGAACATCTCCACTCCCGTCACCACCACCGTGCGTGTCTCCTCCTTCATGCCCACGATCTGCACACTCTCCCCCACTTTGACCGTGCCTCGCTCGATGCGCCCAGTGGCCACCGTGCCCCGTCCCTTGATGCCAAAGACGTCTTCCACCGGCATCAAGAACGTCTTGTCCGTCGCCCGCACCGGCGTGGGGATGTAGTTGTCCACCGCATCCATCAACTCCCAGATGCAGGCCGCCTCCCCATCGCTGCGCGAGAGGTCCCCCTTGCTCTCCAGCGCCCTGAGCGCTGAGCCGCGAATGACCGGCACGTCATCGCCAGGAAACTGGTACTTGCTCAAGAGTTCGCGCACTTCCAACTCGACCAGTTCGAGCAACTCTTCGTCATCCATCATGTCGACTTTGTTGAGGAAGACGACCATGGCCGGCACTTCCACTTGCCGCGCCAGCAGGATGTGCTCGCGCGTCTGGGGCATGGGACCATCCGGGGCGCTGACCACCAGGATGGCGCCGTCCATCTGGGCCGCCCCGGTGATCATGTTCTTGATGTAGTCGGCGTGGCCGGGGCAGTCGACGTGGGCGTAGTGGCGCTGCTGGGTCTCGTACTCCACATGGGCGATGGCGATGGTGATGCCGCGTTCTTTTTCCTCGGGGGCTTTGTCGATCTGGTCGAAGGCGGTGTATTTGGCCAGCTTGGCGGAGGCCAGCACTTTGGTGATAGCGGCGGTCAGCGTGGTTTTGCCGTGGTCGATGTGTCCGATCGTGCCCACATTCACATGCGGTTTCGTCCGCTCGAAGACTTTCTTTGCCATTTGTGTTTTATCCTCCATGAGATAAGTGCTCAATGCAAACAGATATGCGTCAGGGGCTGCATCTTTGCGATAGCACCAGGTTTGTTTGTCCGTTTCGTTTAGCCTGCCCCTCGCAAGGGGTAGCCAGATTGAGTGCTTCACTTTACTCGGTAGGCCTCTACCCTGATTTCGGCTCCGAGTTTACCGACTTGCCTTGGCGACGATCTCGTCGGCAATGTTTTTCGGTATAGAATCGTAATGCGCAAACTCCATAGAGTAGCTAGCGCGACCACTGGTCATAGAACGGAGATCGTTGACATAACCGAACATTTCGGCGAGAGGAACAAAGCCTCGCACCACCTGCATCAATCCACGACTCTCCATACCCAGAATAGTTCCACGGCGTCGGTTGAGGTCACCGATCACATCACCGTAGAATTCTTCAGAAGTGCTCACTTCCACCAACATAACTGGTTCCAGCAGGATTGGTCCAGCCTTGCGAGCCGCTTCTTTGATTGCTATTGAACCGGCCATCTTAAACGCTATTTCACTTGAGTCAACCTCGTGGTATGACCCATCGAAAAGTGTTGCCTTCACGTCGATCATGGGGTATCCAGCGACGATACCGTTATCTAACGTCTCTTTAATCCCCATTTCGGTGGGTTTGATATATTCTTTGGGTATGACGCCACCAACGATGGCATTGATGAATTCAAAGCCTTTGCTGCGCTCGTTGGGGGCCACCCTGATCCACACATCACCATACTGACCATGACCGCCTGTTTGTCGCACATACTTGCCCTCAGCCTGGGCTTCACGGGTGATCGTTTCGCGGTAGGCGACCTGTGGGCGACCCACATTGGCTTCTACTTTAAACTCACGGAACAAGCGATCTACGATTACTTCCAAATGCAACTCGCCCATACCACTGATGATCGTCTGCCCCGTCTCTGAATCAGTGCGCAACTGGAACGTCGGGTCTTCCTCTGTCAGCTTATTCAACGCAATCGCCATCTTGTCCTGGTCAACGCGGGTTTTTGGCTCAATCGCGATAGACAAGACCGGCTGCGGAAAAGTGATGGATTCCAGGATAATGGGATGCTGCGGGTCACAGAGTGTGTCGCCGGTAAAGGTGTTGCGCAGACCGACTGCCGCACAGATATCACCCGCCCGAATCTCATCGATATCCTCTCGATGGTTGGCATGCATGCGCAGCAGACGTCCAATACGCTCGGTCTTGCCCTTCGTGCTATTCTCAGTAGCCGCACCTTTGGCCAGCATACCAGAGTAGACACGCATATACGACAGGCGACCCACGAAGGGGTCAGAGACAATCTTGAAGACAAGCGCACTGAAGGGCGCGCGATCATCGACTTCACGAGTGACTTCCTCGTTTGCATCTGGATCGATGCCAGTTGGGGGAGGAATATCGAGCGGAGAGGGGAGATAGGCAATCACAGCATCCAACACCGCCTGCACGCCCTTATTTTTCAGGGCAGAGCCACAAAGTACCGGCACCAAAATACCGGCAATGGTTGCTTTGCGAAGGGCTGCAACCAACTCGTCTTTGGTAATCTCCTCACCCTCAAGGTACTTGAGAGTTAACACCTCATCAGTCTCGGCTATACGCTCAATCAAAAATTCTCGCCGCTGCTCAAACTCGGCCTCCATATCTGTAGGCACTAGCGTATGATCCGACTTTGTGCCCAGGTCATCGGTGAAGATGACGGCATTGCCTTCGATCAGGTCAATAAAACCCTTAAAATTACTTTCGCGACCTACCGGAATCTGGATAGGCACCGGGACTGCCCCCAAACGTTCGCGAATCATCTCTACTGTACGCCAGAAGTCAGCGCCCACGCGATCCATCTTATTCACAAAACAGATGCGGGGCACGTCATACTTATTGGCTTGACGCCATACCGTTTCAGACTGTGGTTCAACGCCCGCAACGGCATCGAAGACAACCACACCGCCGTCCAGAACACGCAGCGAACGCTCAACCTCAGCAGTAAAATCAACGTGCCCAGGCGTGTCGATAATGTTGATGCGATGATCGAGCCAAAAGCAAGTGGTAGCAGCAGACGTAATCGTAATGCCGCGCTCTTGCTCCTGGGGCATCCAGTCCATTGTCGCAGCCCCTTCATGTACCTCACCCATACGGTGAATCTTCTTGGTATAGAAGAGAACGCGCTCAGTCATGGTGGTTTTGCCAGCGTCGATATGAGCAATGATACCAATATTTCGCGTTTTTTCGATTGGAAATTCTCTTGCCATGATTCCTTGTGTTACCAGCGATAGTGAGCAAAGGCTTTGTTCGACTCCGCCATTTTGTGAGTCTCCTCACGTTTCTTAATCGTCACACCTTGTCCAGCTGCGGCGTCCATCAGTTCGCTGGCTAGTTTCTCCGCCATCGACTTTCCGGTGCGCTTGCGTGCCGAACCGATCAGCCAGCGCATCGCCAGTGCATTGCCACGGTCCTTGCGAATTTCTACAGGGACCTGGTAAGTTGATCCACCAACACGACGCGGTTTTACTTCCAGCGACGGTGTTACGTTCTTCAGCGCCTGTTCAAACACGTCAAGCGGGGGCCGCTTCTGCCTTGCTTCAATGAGGTCGAAAGCATCATAGATGATGCGCTCAGCCAAACTGCGTTTTCCATCCAACATTAATTTACTGGTGAAGCGGGCCACATTCCGGCTCTTGTATTTTGCGTCCGGGATGTCGGGCCGCCGCACTACTCTTCTCCGTCTTGGCAATGTCTGCCTGCCTTCCTACCTAGAACATGCATAGGTTCTTTATGAGCCCAGTAAGATTATAAGGACTACGAGGCAATGAACACCAGAAAAGGCGTCGCATCGACTGGAAGGCGACCCATCATCTCGGTATCCATCAAAGATACCTCTACAAAGGTCGCCGACACAGTCATCTACGGACGCCTACACGCGGGTACCTATCCATGTTGAACTTGGAGGACACCCGACCCTAACCATAAAAGCAAGATAGCTGCTATTGTGTTAGCAGCATCTTCACACTCCTGAGGTTATGTGTATGATGTGCCGACCTACCTGTTCGTTTGTTTTTTGTATCCATGCTCATCCAGTCTGAAGACCGAATGCTCTATTCGCCAGGTGGTATCGGTTAGAAGCACAGCGGATGTGCCGTGCAGCTTACTTTTTACCGCCCTTGGCCGGGCCAGCCTGTCCCGGTTTGGGCCGCTTGGTTCCATATTTGGAGCGACCACGGCGACGTTTTGCGACGCCATCGCTATCCAGCGTGCCACGAACGATGTGGTAGCGCACGCTGGGCAGGTCCTTCACGCGCCCACCACGGATCAGTACGACAGAATGCTCCTGTAGATTATGCCCTTCACCTGGGATGTATGCGGTTACTTCCATCTGGTTGGTGAGTCGCACGCGGGCAATCTTTCGCATGGCCGAATTCGGCTTCTTTGGCGTCATGGTACGCACCTGTGTGCAAACACCTCGTTTCTGGGGCGAGCCACGCAGGCGCGTTGTCCGATTCTTCAGCGCGTTGTACGAGTACAACAACGCTGGCGCTTTGACCTTCTTAACCTTTTGCCCGCGTCCCTTACGGACTAATTGATTGATCGTTGGCAATTAACGATCCCCCTGTCCTCTTCATAACGGGCGCGGATTTTCGCGCCCTATATTCTACTTATTACAATAGTGTTACTTACGTCGTATGGCAAAGGGGGCACGAAAAGCCGCGCCCCTTAGATCACTTACGCACGGGAGTCTATGCTATCACTCATCGTACGGATTGTCAAGAGTCAAACTACCGACAGTACTGCCTGCTACGGTTGCACCAACCCCTATACCGGCAACGGCGGGGGCCGCTGCAAGTCGGGCAGTCGCTCGCTGTTGACGTGCAAGCTGCTCTCGTCGCCGCTGGACGAAGCCCGATCCTGCCGGAATGAGCTTGCCAATGATGACATTTTCTTTGAGACCCACCAGGTGATCCGTCTGAGCCTCTATCGCTGCCTCTGTCAGGACACGTGTGGTCTCCTGGAAGGAGGCTGCCGCCAGGAAGCTATCCGTATTGAGCGACGCCTTGGTGACACCTAATAGCACCGTTTGTGCGGTCGCAGGCTCACCACCTTCTGCCAGGACGTGTGCATTGGTATCCGCATAGACAAAACGATCAACCAGGTCATTTGGCAACATCTCGGTATCACCAGGCTCGTCCACTTTCACGCGACGGAGCATCTGCCGGATAATAACTTCGATGTGCTTATCATTAATGTACACACCTGTGTTACGGTAGACGCGCTGCACCTCTTTGACCAGGTACATCTGCACGGCATCGCGTCCCTGGATGCGTAAGACATCCTGTGGATCGCGCTGGCCCGACGTGATCGGTGTCCCCGCCTGGATCTTCTGGCCATTGCTCACCACGATGTTCCGTGCGGCAGGGATGGAGTATGAACGCTCCTCGCGCTCCTCGAAGCGAATGCTCAACAGACCATCGGCATTGATGAGCACCTCACCTTCGGTGCGCGCCCGTACAGGTATAGGCTCTCCGCTATCTTCCGCAGGCATGAGCGCGATAGCCTGATCTTTGCTTACCCGTTCCTGATTTTCGACCAGCACCTGACTGCCTTCAGGCAGTGGGTACTCGTCAAAGAAGACGTTGGTGGAGACAACGCGGACTGTGCGGGCACCTGTGTTCTCGTCTTTCACGATCTCTACCACACCATCGATTTCACTGCTCTCGGCTTTGTCTTTCGGCACACGCGCCTCGAAGAGTTCCTCTACACGCGGCAAGCCTTGAGTGATGTCTCCCTGAGCTCCTGCGATACCACCCGTATGGAAGGTACGCATCGTCAACTGCGTGCCAGGCTCACCGATTGACTGCGCTGCGATGATACCCACGGCTGTGCCAAGTCGCACCATCGCATTGGCAGCCAGGTCGCGTCCGTAGCACTTGCGACAGACACCACGGTGGGCCAGGCAGCCAAGCACTGAGCGTACGCGCACCGCCTTGACCCCGGCATTGACGATCTGGTCAACCAGCTCATCGGTCAGTTCGTCGCCGACCTCGATATGCTCGAAGCCGGGAATAGTCTCCAGTAGTACGCGGCCAGTCAGACGAGCTCGGATATCCGGCAGCATCAAATCTTTGCTATCTGCTTCGATGATCAGGATACCTTCGGTGGTACCACAGTCCTCCTCCGTCACAATCACATCCTGGGAAACATCGATCAGACGGCGCGTCAGGTAGCCAGATTCAGCCGTACGCAGGGCCGTATCAGCCAATCCCTTACGAGCGCCGTGGCTACTGATGAAGTACTCCAGCACCGAGAGACCTTCGCGGAAGTTGCCGCGAATGGGGATATCGATGATTTTTCCTGATGGACTCGCCATCAAACCACGCATGCCCGATAATTGGCGAATCTGCTGGAACTTCGCTTTCGTCGCACCCGATTTTGCGATAGTGTAGATCGATCCATACGGATCGAGCGATGCCTCAACCATCTTGGTCACGTTGTCGGTCGCCTCGTTCCAGGCGTCAACCGTCTGCTGATACTTCTCGTTTTCCGTGATCAACCCTTCACGATATTGCTCGTCCAGTTCGACGATTTTGGCATCGGCTTTCGCCAGTTCTTCCTGCTTGCCCTCTGGCACCTTCGCGTCGCTAATGGCGATGGTGACACCGGCTTTGGTGGCATAGGAGAAACCAAGACGCTTAATCTCATCGGCCAATTCAACCGTCTTGGCACGCCCATACTCCTTGAAGCAATCCGCGATAACCTGTCTGAGGTTCTCCTTTTTCATTGGATAGTTCTTGAAGCGCAACCGCTCTGGCAGAGCCTCGTTGAAGATGATACGCCCGACGGTTGTCTCGACCAGCTTACCGTCGGCCTGGAACGTCGGCGGAGTCGGTGGTGGTGCATCATAGACATTCACCTCGGGCGGAGGCAAGCTCCCCTTCCCTTCCCCTGCTCCACTCCCGCTCCTACGACCGCCAAGGCGAACCTTGACGAGCGCCTGCAAATCAATCACACCATGCTCATAAGCCAACAACGCCTCGGTTGTATCAGTAAAGACCCGTCCTTGTCCTTTCTTCGTCGGCCGATCCTGCGTCAGGTAGAAGCAGCCGAGCACCATCTCACCGCTTGCACCAATGGATGGCTCACCCTTGGCCGGATCGAGCAGATTGCGTGTTGACATCATGAACTGGCGCGCTTCATCCTGAGCTTTCTCAGAGAGCGGCACATGCACCGCCATCTGGTCACCGTCGAAGTCAGCATTGAAGGCCGAGCAGACCAGGGGATGGAGTTGAATGGCGCTTCCTTCAACCAGCACCGCTTCAAAAGCTTGAATACCCAAGCGATGCAACGTCGGAGCACGGTTCAACAGGACCGGGTGATCCTTGATGACCTCTTCCAGCACGTCCCACACCTCCGGCTTCACCCGCTCTACAAAGCGTTTCGCACTCTTGATATTGTGCGCGAAGTTCTGCTCCACCAGCTTGCGCATCACGAACGGCTTGAACAGTTCCAATGCCATGCGCTTGGGCAGACCACACTGATGTAGCTTCAGCTCTGGCCCCACCACAATTACGGAGCGGCCAGAATAGTCCACACGCTTACCTAGCAGGTTCTGGCGGAAGCGACCTTGCTTGCCTTTGAGCATATCCGACAGGCTCTTGAGTTTGTGGTTGCCAGAGCCGGCGACCGCCCGGCCACGACGTCCGTTGTCAATCAACGCGTCGCATGCTTCCTGCAACATGCGCTTCTCATTACGAATGATAATCTCCGGCGCACCTAGCTCCAACAGCCGCTTGAGCCGGTTATTACGGTTAATCACACGCCGATACAGGTCATTCAAATCAGAGGTCGCAAAACGACCGCCATCCAGTTGTACCATCGGCCGCAGGTCGGGTGGCAACACTGGCAACACCGTCAGAATCATCCATTCTGGCGAAGTCCCTGATTTACGGAAAGCCTCCACCACCTTCAAGCGTTTCGTGGCTTTCTTGCGCCGTTGGCCCGCAGTTGAACTGATCTCATGGCGCAGGTCGGCGGCCAATTTGTCCATGTCCAGGCTAGCAATCAACTCGCGCACCGCCTCCGCGCCCATCCCTGCACGGAAAACGCTATCAAAGGCACCCTTCAGTTCGCGGTAGCGGCTCTCCTGCAGCAGGTCCATTTTCTTCAACCCCTCCAGGTCACGCCGCAATTGCTCCAAACGCTGCCGCTCGGTGACACGGCTCTGCTCCAGCTGCGTCTGCACTGAGCCAATCTGCCCATCGTAATTCACGCGCACCTTTTCCGCCTCGTGCTCGCTCTGCTGTCGTATAGCCTCGATCTCACGCCGCGCATTTTCAGCAATATCGTTACGACACGTCTCGGCCACCTTCTCCAGGCCCTCGATATGCTTCGGCGTTACAATTGTCGCCGCATGGACGATCACCTGCCCGGTTGGCTCAAAGACAATATCCTCACCTGCCTCCTGACCCATCGCCGCGCGTAGTTTCGCCAGCGTCTCACTTTCAGCCTGCCTTGCCGCCACCAGGTCCCTTTCGCGCTGCGCCTCAAACTCTTCCATATCTACAGCGACGCGGTCACGCGCATCCTGGATTTCACTGTCGCGCTTCCCTTTCAGGCTATCCACGCGCTCGATGACCCGGCCATCCAGGCTCTGTTCTAGATTGGCGAACTCCTCATCCAGCCGCATCAGTTCTCGTTGGCGAGCGTCCTCATCGATATTGGTCACAACGTAGAGGGCAAAGTAGAGGATACGCTCCAGGTTGCGCGGGGAAAGGTCCAGCAGGAGACCAATACGACTAGGGGTCCCCTTGAAGTACCAGATGTGCGAGACTGGCGAAGCCAGTTCGATATGCCCCATGCGTTCACGACGCACCTTTGAACGCGCCACCTCGACACCACACTTGTCACAGACAATGCCCTTAAAGCGCACACGTTTATATTTACCGCAGTAGCATTCCCAGTCCTTCATCGGGCCAAAGATGCGCTCACAAAACAGGCCATCCTTCTCCGGCTTGAGCGTGCGGTAGTTGATCGTCTCCGGCTTCGTGACCTCACCGTAGCTCCAGCCACGAATCTGCTCTGGGCTGGCAAGACTAATACGAATAGCGTTAAAATCGTTTACTTCGAGCATTATTGATCCCCCTCAAATCCGGATAAATTGATACCCAGCTCTGGCATGACATCATTTGAGGTATCCTCGACGAACTGAATCTTCTGTTCATCCTCGTTGAGCACCTCGACATTAATGCCCAGGCTCTGCAACTCTTTCACTAACACCTTAAAGGACTCAGGCACCCCTGGCTCCATGATGTTCTCACCCTTGACAATGGCCTCATACGTTTTCACACGGCCCACCACATCATCAGACTTCACCGTCAGAATCTCCTGCAGGATATTCGATGCACCGTAGGCCTCAAGTGCCCAGACCTCCATCTCGCCGAAGCGCTGCCCACCGAATTGTGCCTTACCACCCAGGGGCTGCTGGGTAATCAGACTGTATGGGCCGGTTGAACGGGCATGAACTTTGTCTTCGACCAGGTGTGCCAGCTTCAACATATAGGTGTAGCCAACCGTGATTGGCTGATCAAAAGGCTCGCCTGTGCGACCGTCGAACAGCTGAACCTTGCCTGTCTCAGGCAGACCGGCGCGGCCCAAGTATCCTTCGATATCCTCTTCCGTGGCTCCATCGAAGACTGGAGTAGCAATCTTAATCCCTAACGCCTCAGCGGCCCAGCCCAGGTGTGTTTCCATGATCTGCCCGATGTTCATACGGTGTGGCACACCCAGTGGGTTCAGAATGATGTCGACCGGCGTACCGTCTGGGAGGAATGGCATATCCTCAATCGGCAGCACACGAGAGATGACTCCTTTGTTGCCGTGTCGCCCGGCCATCTTGTCACCGGCACCGATCTTACGTTTCTGTGCAATACTGACACGTACTAGCTGGTTGACCCCTGGTGGCAACTCATCGCCAGCATCGCGTGAGAACACCTTGACCTCGACAACCTTGCCGCGCTCACCGTGTGGCACGCGCAATGAGGTATCTTTTACCTCACGGGCCTTCTCACCAAAGATGGCACGTAACAACTTTTCCTCAGCCGTCAGTTCCGTCTCGCCCTTGGGCGTGATCTTGCCCACCAGGATATCTTGCGGCCCTACCTCGGCACCCACATAGATGATGCCGTGCTCATCAAGGTTGCGCAATCCTTCCTCGCCGACATTGGGTATATCTCGCGTGATCTCTTCGGGTCCCAACTTGGTATCACGAGCATCGATCTCGTACTTTTCAATATGAATTGAAGTGAACAGGTCCTCGCGCACAATACGCTCACTGATGAGGATAGCATCTTCGTAGTTGCCCCCCTCCCAGCTCATGAAGGCCACCAGAATATTTTGACCAAGCGCGAGTTCACCGTCCTCGGTCGATGAACCGTCAGCAATGACCGAACCTTTGGTCACACGATCACCCTTGCGCACAATGGGTCGCTGATTGATGCAGGTACCGGCGTTTGAGCGTACGAACTTGCGCAGGCGGTATGTATGGACTTCACCCTGCTCGTCTATGATTTCAATCTGACGGGCGGAGGAACCGACAACCTCGCCGTCGACCTGGCTCACAAGCACCTGGCCAGAGTCGATGGCTACCTGGCGCTCAATGCCTGTACCGCAGATTGGCGATTGCGGACGCAGAAGAGGCACCGCCTGGCGTTGCATGTTCGCCCCCATCAATGCACGGTTCACATCATCATGCTCCAGGAACGGGATGAGCGCCGTAGCCACACTCACAGTCTGGCGCGGCGACACGTCCATATAGTCCATATTGTCCGCGTTTTCCATGACGAAGTCACCCTGATAGCGGGCCAGGACGCGCTCCTCTGCAAATTCGCTATTCTCCGCTAGCTTCGCGTTTGCCTGGGCGATGTAGAAGCTTTCCTCATCGTCGGCGGTGCGATACTCTACTTCATTGGTGACAAAAGGCTTTATTCTCACCTCTGTGTCGCCCAATGCCTGGGATAAACGTGCGAATAAAACCTCATCGACACGCACTCGTGTACGCGCAGGGATCAGCACCTGACCGGTAGACCCCCGATTTATCGCGGGGTCCACCACATCCTCTCGTTCTCGCCCATAGATGCCGCGGAACTCACGGCCTATCAGGTTCGTGTCATTTGCACGCAGCCTCTTGTACACCTTACGGTATGGCGTCTCAATGAATCCATAGGGATTGACTTGCCCATACGTTGCCAGGTTACCGATCAGGCCAATGTTTGGACCTTCTGGCGTCTCAATCGGACAGATGCGACCATAGTGCGAGCGATGCACGTCACGCACATCGAAACCCGCTCGTTCACGCGATAGACCGCCAGGGCCGAGTGCCGAGAGACGGCGTTTATGGCCAATCTCTGCCAGGGCATTCGTCTGATCCATAAACTGGGAGAGCTGGCTGCCACCGAAAAACTCCTTCATCGCCGCTACGACCGGGCGAATATTGATGAGTGCATTGGGGCTTGCCTGTCCAGGCTCCTGGATGCTCATGCGCTCCTTCACGACCCGCTCCATACGCAGCAGACCTACGCGGAACTGTGTCTGGATCAGTTCGCCTACACAGCGCACACGTCGATTGCCCAGGTGATCGATATCGTCTTTGCGCCCATGACCGTTGTTCAATTGAATCAGGCGGCGAATAATGCACACCAGGTCATCGAGCGTCAAGGTGCGATGGCTCTGTGGAATCGACAGGTCCAGCTTCCTATTCAATTTGTAACGACCCACACTCCCTAGATCGTAGCGCCGAGCGTTGAAGAACAGGCTCTTGACGAGCGAGCGGGCGTTGTCAATAGTGGCCGGATCGCCCGGACGCATCTTTTTATAGAGTTCGAGCAGCGCCTCTTCTTCTCGCTTGACAGGGTCACGGTCCAACGTCGTCTGCATATAGCGCACATTCGGGTCATCATCTACATCACGGAACGCATCCAGGATACCCTGATCCGTCGCCAAATCATATGTTGATCCGAGGGAGCTCGCTTGCCCGTACGTCTGATCTTTCGCCAGGCTGGCGAGAGCACGCAGCAGCGTTGTGACGGGTAGTTTACGCTTGCGGTCAATTTTGACCGTGAGCAGGTTTTTGTTGCTGGTCTCAAATTCCAACCACGCGCCCCGGTTAGGAATAAGTTTGGCGGCGAAGAGCTTGCGGCCTGTGGTGGCATCTTCATCAGCAGTGAAGTAGACACCCGGTGAACGCACCAGCTGGCTCACCACGACACGCTCGGCACCGTTGATTATAAAGGTGCCCTCCTTGGTCATCAGGGGAAAATCACCCATGAAGATTTCCTTCTCGATGATCTCACCCGTCTCCTTGTTGGTCAGCCGCGCATTGACGTGCAGAGGTGCAGCATAGGTGGCATCGCGATCACGGCATTCATCCTCGCTATACTTCGGTTTGCCAAACGGATCAGGGGGCACGATAAATTCCAGACTCAGGTTTTTGCCGGTAAAGTCTTCAATAGGTGAGATTTCTTCAAAAAGTTCGCGCAAACCTTCTTTCTTAAACCATTCAAAAGAATCAAGTTGAATTTGGATCAAGCCCGGCATTGGCCGTATGTCGGGAATACGTGCAAAAGAGACGCGCTCAGGAAGAGCAACGGCCTTCGTGCTTACTGCCATGTTCAGTGTTCTCCTCTCACTGTTTACAGAGGAAACCAAGAGAGATACGTCAGATCGCATCCCTCTTTACAGCTAGGAACGGAAAAAAGATAATGGCTGTCTCTCTATCTTCTTGAGAAGACAAAGATCCTGCGTTAGAGTATGTGAAGAGAAACATTCTGTGACAAGAAAAGTAACCGCTCAGTGCCGTCACAAGCGGTTACTCCTAATATACTCCATTCTCTCAAGCGAGTTCAGGCAAGACAGCCCTGCCTGGCGTTGAGTTGAATACAAGCTAGTTCGCCACATTACCACGTATCTACCTTCCCCACTAACTAAGACGTACGAGATGACATCCTTCATCGGCGAAGAGACGGCGAAAGACGCTACATCTTTCCCTTTTCACCTTGTTAACAAATACTCTTCCAAGAGATGCAGTACTACTTTACGTGCTAAAAACAAAGCAGCGTATAATCTTTTTTGTCCTGCAACGAAACAGATTTGGTGTGGCGGAACGATGCCACGTCACAACATATTGATTGCAGTACCTGCAAATGGGACGAGCTTTACACAGCTAGGGGAATGATGTATCGTCTATCGTCAAGTGTCTTGTTTCTGTTTGTCTCTGCCTGCCAGGAGTGGTACGTGTGCCACCTCATCCTTAGTGACTTACACATTCTGACAGGATGCAGTATACACCTTGGGGGCAGAGTTGTCAATAGCTTTCCAGGACTTTTTTTAGCTTTTTTCTTTTTGGAAGCAAATACACTATACTTCGATACAAGTATTTTTTAATGTCATACGCTTCTTATAACACACCAGGGATACAGTTTATTCCCTAGTCCTCGAGGTACCTCAATACAGAAGCAAGGTGCAGAAGTTGGGCCGCTCATTCCCTGTTTGGATCTCCATCCTTGCGGGTGATGTACGTGAGCGGGCCGATAAATCGGGCCCTACGTTTCACCCGCAAGGACATAGATCCTATACTTTCGCTTCTGGATTATCGCATCCTGATGTGATAGGATATAAGCAATTCACAATGGCCGTTCATACTCATGTAGTCGGGCTAGAGGACTAGAGGATACCATTTATGGCAATTCACGAAATCATTACAGCAGAGAACCCTGTTCTCCGTCAGAAGGCAAAGAAGATACATCGTTTCGATGCCTCCATTCAAAAGCTCATCGACGATATGTTTGAGACCATGCACGTCGCACACGGCGTGGGATTGGCAGCCCCGCAAATTGCACGACCAGTGCGCATCTTCGTTGCGGAATATGAAGAGCACAGGGCCGATGACAGCATTGTTCACCACAAGGTCGCTTTGGTCAATCCAGAGATTATCAAGGCTGAAGGGGAGGAACTCGGCACGGAAGGATGCCTCAGTATCCCTGGCTATGTCGGTGACAATATCCGGCGTGCAACAAAGGTGTCCGTCCGGGGACAAGATGCCCGTGGCAAGCCGCTACGTGTCAATGCTGAGGGGTGGTTCGCACGTATCTTGCAGCACGAGATCGACCATCTCGATGGCATCCTCTTCCTGGATCGTCTGGACCGACCAGAGGACCTGCGCGAGTTGACCGAGGAAGAAGCGGCATCAGAGGAAGAGGCGGCTGTAGTCGAATAGCGCGGGTTCTATTTTTGTTGTCGCCTCAGCATTGGCATCACCTGTTTACCGAGCATTCGTTCACAGCTATGGCACACATAAAACCCCTCTTCGTCTCGATATCGTAGTTCGCTGACCATGAAATGTAGATAGCAAATGCCACAGCGTGTCGAATCAGGCTGACTGGCTATTTGACGGTCACGCGCAAACAAATCGCGCAAAGAGAGTAGCAAATCCTCGAAGTCAAAAGAGCCTGGGTAGCTACGTGCCGGACTTACGGCAGGCAGCTGGCCAGTGTTAATGCTCACACGCGCTTCACGACGACTGATCAACCCACGATTGTTATCTGATGTTCCATTGTCAGAACCCGATGTATAGTTATCGCTCAAGACAAAAGTCTCCTGAATATTTACCGGGGAAAAAGCTTCATTCATTATACCTTCAGGTATGGCATAAAGCAAGTCCGCGTTGCCTTCTCCCTAGTGCAAAGTCAAGAGACCTGTTAGATAATGGGGGTGCAGGGGGCGAAGCCTCCCTGCCGGGGGACCCTGTCTGGGGGACAGGTAATGGGGTGTCCCCAAATTTTCTTTTTCCTAAAAGGTTGGGTGATTATGCACTAGACAAGCGCAGTAAGATAATACTAAACGTCAACAATTGTCGAGTCATGTTTTTTGCAGGGAGGCACACTGAGCTATGCCAGATTCCGAAGTCAACGTCATTACTGGAGCCTTCAGCTATACAGGGAAATATATCACACGCCGACTGCTGGCAATAGGAAAACAAATTCGCACTCTCACAGGGCATCCCAATAATCCCAATCCATTCGGCGACAAGGTAAGTATCCATCCCTTCAACTTTGACAAACCTGAGAAACTGGTCAAGAGCCTGCAAGGGGCTACAACTCTCTACAACACCTATTGGATTCGCTTTTCGCATGGGTCGATGACGTTTGAGAAGGCTGTGAAGAATACAAAGATACTCATTAAGGCAGCTCAAGAAGCTGGCATTCGCCGCATAGTGCATGTGAGCATTACCAACCCTTCAGAAACATCCCAACTCCCTTACTTCAGCGGCAAGGCTGTTCTTGAACAGGCGATTATCGACTCCACGTTGTCCTACGCCATTATTCGACCGACGGTTATCTTTGGTGACGAAGACATTCTCATCAACAATATTGCCTGGCTGCTTAGGCATTTTCCACTCTTCCCAATCTTCGGCTCAGGCGATTATCGCTTACAGCCTATTTATATTGAGGATATGGCAGACCTGGTTGTCGATGCCGGTCAGCAAAACGAAAACATGGTTTTAGACGCGCTAGGACCCGACGTCTATACATTTGAGCAGCTCGTGCGACTCATCGCCAGCAAATTGCATCGCAAGGTTATGCTCTTTCATCTTCCTCCTGAATTGGCATTCTTCCTCGCCAAACTGATTGAGCCGCTGGTTGGTGATGTGCTAATTACACACGATGAAGTTGCGGGATTGATGGCGAATCTGCTTATTTCGCAGAACCCACCAACAGGCCATACACATCTAAGTGACTGGCTGGACCAGAATAGCAACACGGTCGGGACGAAGTATGCCTCGGAATTAGGTCGACACTATCGCTAAACTGAGACCCAGCATATAAAGGCCGCTAGATACAAATATATGTATGCAAATTTGCTACTCCTGATGCGTTTTATCCGTAGAAATGTAGTGGCACCCCTTGCGAGTGCCAGAAGTGGGGCAAGGCTCCCACGCAAAAAAAGAAATACACTCGCTGCTCGGAGCAGACGGCGCATATCAACCTTTATATGATATGATTGAACTACAGAGATTAGAAACCTCCATCGCAGAGGGCAGGTTACCGAATATGTACACAAAAATGTCTAACTACACACCACCACAGCGACAGCGTTGGTTGTTGCATGCTGTGCTAGCGTTTGGAATAGTATTTTTCTATATGATTAGTACAGTTGGGAGCACTCCGGTAACACACGCCAGTGGGATTCCCGGCGGCAATATCGCTGACCCCCTGGTGCGTGCGGTCGATATAGCCAAACCCGCCGTTGTGCGCATTTTTACTCAATTCAACAATGCTCAACTAAGCGTACATTTTTCGCCGACCAAGAGCGTGACATTCCCCCAAACCGGTAGCGGTTATATCCTGACGCTCTCGGGCAGTGGCACTTTCATTACTGCTCATGGCGACATTTTGACCGCAGACCATGTTGTCAATCCTCCACACGATCAGCAGTTGAGCCAGCCTCTTGACATGCTGGCAGCACCCGATGTAGCAAACTATATCAACCAGAACCTAAAACCAAACCCGCCGGTGACGCAGGATCAGGTGACGCAGGAACTCACCAGTGGGCAACTTCCTTCAAACCCAAATTACGGTACATCACAGAGCGTGGTCTTTCTAAGCACCGACTACACTGGCCCACTGGATGCAACTAATCTCAACAGCATACCCCAACAGTATGTGGCACCGATTGATCGCATCGAAGCGGAAAGCGCGGTCAACCAAAAAGATGTCGCTATTGTGCATGTCAACTTAAACGACATGGCAAGCGTTCAACTAGGTGATTCTTCGAGTGTGCAGCAACAGGACATACTGACGCTCATTGGTTTTCCAGGCAATGGCGATGTCAGTACTCTGCCGACAAACCTGCTGACCTCATCGGTCAATCAGATTACAGTGAGTTCTATTAAGACGACCGATCAGGGGGCACAGCTGATCCAGGTCGGCGGAAATGTGGAACACGGCGATAGTGGTGGGCCAGCGTTGGATAGTAACGGCAATGTGGTGGGCATCGTCAGCTTCCTCCTGGCGAGTCCTAACTCACCAGGTAACACAGCATTCTTACAAGCCAGTAACAGTGCGAGAGACCTGGTGCAAAGCCTCCATCTGGACACAACGCCGGGACCATTTGAGAAGGCCTGGAGCCAGGCTTTCAACGACTATGGAGCTACTACACCTGGCCACTGGCATAAGGCATGGCAGGAGCTTGGATCAATTCATACCAACTATCCCCAGTTCAAAGCTATTCTGCCCTACCTGCAATATGCGCAGACACAGGCGCAGCAGGAGAAGGTGCAACAACCGGTAACAACACCGGCTCCAACTCCAGCAACTACTAGCTCTTCCTTTGTATGGCCTATTCTTGCAGGGGTGGCAGTTGTCATCTTGCTGGCATTGGTCGTATCGGCACTAGTATTGCAGCGACGCAGAAATAAGGGTGCAACAATACGTACCGTGCAGTCACCTCTGCCACCTCCTATACCGCAGCAGGGACAGAATAGGCCAGTATCTTCCCCGCAAGTGATGCAGGTACCGCAGCAAGCAGAAGGTATGGCAGCATTTGGCGCGCCATCATCGCGGTCGGGGCAGTGGCCAACGCAACCATCTAGCACGTCATCGGGCGCGCCAGTAGCCACGGCCGGAGCATCTGGCGGGCTACGTCCCTGGCCTTGCGGCCATATGAACCGCCCTACTGCACGCTACTGCACCATCTGCGGTGAACCTGCTCCGCCGCCGCCTACCCGGCGCATGGAACAGTAGGGGCCCGATTTATCGCGCCCGCGGGGTTGGGGGGATCACGCCCTATGATGTTGTAGCTTGCGTCAACAAAGAGAGTCACGCCCCCATGATGTGATAGCCTGCGTCAACAAAGAGAATTTCGCCAGTAATGGCACGAGCAAGCGGGCTGCACAGGAAGAGGGCAGCGTCGCCTACCTCGCTTTGGTCAATGTTCCGCCGCAGTGGTGCGACATGGGCCGTCTGCTCACGGAAGGCGGTGAAACCGGAGATACCACGAGCCGCCAGCGTATTAAGCGGCCCGGCAGAAATCGCATTCACACGAATGTTGTGTTCCCCCAACTCATAAGCCAGGTAACGCACATTACACTCCAGGGCGGCCTTGGCAACCGCCATGACGTTATACTTTGGCATAACATGCGCACTGGCCATATAGGTCATTGTGACTATGCTGCCGCCACCTCGCGCCTGCATGAGCGGCCTGACTCGCTTTGCCATAGCAATCAAAGAATAGGCGCTGATATCCAATGCTGTGTGAAACCCTTCACGAGTCGTCTCTAAAAAGGGATTATCCAACTCTTGCTTGGGGGCAAAGGCAACAGAATGGATCAGAATATCAAGCCCACCGCCAAAAACTTCGCTTGCCTTGGCAAACACAGCATCAAGCTCGTCGTCGTTCTGCACATCACAGGGCATGACCGGCGTATTGGGAATTTGCGCTGCCAAATCCCGCACATACTTCTCCATACGGTCCTGGTATGTGAAGGCGAGCCAAGCACCTTCACTGGCCAGCGATTGTGCAATTGCCCAGCCAATGGAGCGGTGGTTCGCAATGCCAAAAATAAGCGCCGTCTTTCCTTCTAGTAGGGCCATCTTTCTTCTCCTCTCGAGTATGCCGCTCTGTAAAATGTTTAGCGTTCAATGGGGTAGCGTCGCGCCACCCAGCCGTTCATGCCATTTGCCAGGTTATATACCTTCTTCAGCCCCGTGAGTAGAGCAATTTCAGAGGCTGCGGCGCTCCTCTGACCCATGGCACACGTAAAGATGACATCCTCGTCCTCGGGCAGATTCAGCTTTTTGAGTTCTGCACCGAAGGCGTAGATACCATCGAGGGGAAGCAATATTGCTTCGGGGATGTGACCACGATTCCACTCATCCGGTTGGCGCACGTCGATGACGTGTGCTCCTGCTGCGATCATACCTTTAGCTTCATCGGTGCCAATTGTGGTATACGGCAACGCCTCTTCTTCAAGGTTTCCTTCAGGTCTAGTTGGCATTTTCACGCTCCTTGCTCTCGTACTGCTCCAGCCAGAGACGCCCTAATGTGGTGAGGTTGATGATGTATTCATCGCCGATGAACTGCATAGTGAGCAACCCTTGATCTTCCATCTCACGAAAGTCATCTGTAATCAAGAAATATCCATGCGCCAGGCGTGCCAGGTCACTTTCTGGCAGTTGTTTCCAGATCACTAGCTCACGCAGGACAGCAGCATATTTGGGACTACTATCGTCAATTGCTCGCACGACTGCTCTCCTCTAGAAAAAATAATGGCATGGTACAGGTTTTATCTTGATCTGACCACAGTGTAACAAACATCCAGAGCACTTGCAACCCCGCGATAATGACCTGAAAATCCTGTCGATGTCTTCAATCAAGGGAGAGCCGGGCAAAGTTGTCCATTTCCATGTCCCAATCTGCCAGGACTCGACGCCAGCGCCCAAGTGTGCTATAACGTGTGAGAGACACCTATCTCAAAAGGAGGCCCGGCTTATGATGTCCGATCCATCTCAGCCAAGTATTCAGGCTAGCACAGTCATTCGCAATATTGGACAACTCGTCACCGTCGCGCAGCAACCCATCGCCGGGGCAAGTGGTCTGTTACAGGTTATTCCAAACGCAGCATTAGCGGTACATCGAGGTTTGATTGTCTGGATCGGTCCCGATGATGACGCGGAACCAATGTTCCAACACACTAAAGCCGCTTCTAAAGATGGCATTACGATCATTGATGCCCAGGGCGCTGTTATCACGCCTGGATTGGTCGATTCTCACACCCATCTGCTATTTGCCGGAGACCGCGCGGAGGAGTTTCACCTGCGTCATGCCGGAGTCAGCTATGGCGAGCTGCTCGCGCAGGGTCGGGGTATTCTGACCACAATGAACGCGACCCGCAGTGCAGATACCGAGACATTGATGGAGTTGGCAAAAACAAGACTTGATACCATGCGTGCTCATGGCACGACAACGGTTGAAGTGAAAACGGGCTACGGACTAGATACCATCACCGAGGAAACTTGTCTGCGCATTATCAACAATCTCAACGCGCTCGGCGTAAGTGGCATCAATAAATATGGGCACATACGAGTGGTGCCAACGTTTCTTGGCGCACACACCATTCCTCCTGAGTACCGCGAGCACCGCAGCGCCTATGTCGATCTGATCGTTGAAGAGATGCTGCCGTCGTTTGTAGGCCTGGCGCGTTTCTGTGATGTATTTTGCGAACGTGAGGCCTTCACACTTGAAGAGAGCCGTCGCATTCTTACCCAGGCGAAGGAATTAGACTACCAACTTAAAATTCATGCCGACCAACTTAGCCCATCCGGTGGTGCGAGGCTTGCCGCAGAATTAGGTGCGGCCTCCGCTGATCACCTTGATTTTGCCAGTGACGCCGACCTGGATGCCATGTGTGAAGCGGGTGTGGTGGCAACACTGCTGCCAGGAGTCTCTTATACACTACGCAGCCCTTATCCCTCTGCGCGGCGTTTCATTGATCGTGGCTTGCACGTAGCCCTGGCAACCGACTGCAATCCCGGCACCTCCTATTGTGAAAATATGCAGATGATGATGGGGTTAGCAATGTCTTCGATGGGCATGACCGTTGAAGAGGTATTGATGGCAGCAACCATCAACGGCGCTCGTGCTCTCGCTCTACAGGATGATATTGGTAGTATAGAGGTAGACAAACGCTGCGAACTTACTCTCTGGTCGATCAACGACTACCATGAAATTGGCTATCATTTTGGCGTCAACCTTGTTCAATCCACCCTGGTGAAGTGGTGAGGCAGGTAACGAGATGTTTCACGTGAAACATGCACGACAAAAATTAAGGCACGACTCATGAAAAATAGCTTCGAGAGTCAATTTGTCGTCGACCTGCTGACAATGCTACACGAGGAGAAGTTTAGTCCCCTGGGCTGGTGGCATTTCTTTAGACGTTCCTGGGAGATGTCGTGGAACACAGCGCAGTCACACCCCACGCTAAGGCGTTCCTGGACCCATATCACGGTCTTCATCGGCACATTGGTGATTGCTATAGTGCTTATTAGCTTTTTCCTCGAAGGGCCAGCTACGACCATTCGTCTCCTACCGGGCTTTCTATTTTGTGTCGTATGGCTGCAAGGCGACCTGTTCTGGCACCTCGGTCTGAACCGCCTGGCAAAGACAGGCGAACTCTTGCCAACTGTTGGCGTTGCTAATACACTCACCTGGCTACGCGGATTGGCAGCCTCATTTTTACTCGGAAGACTGATCGGCGGTGTCACCACTCCTTCCTGGCTGGCACTGCTCGTCTTTCTGGCCGGGATCGTGACCGATATTCTCGATGGGCAAGTTGCACGCTATACCAGGACACAGAGCAAATTGGGACAGATCGCTGATGGCGAGGCAGATTTCTACCTGTATTCAGCTACCGCCATTATCCTGATCCAGAATGGCGTGCTTCCGCTCTGGCTGGGATTGATAATGCTGCTACGCTTCCTGGTGCCCCTTCTGGCCGCGTTGGCAAGTTACTTCATCTTTACGCATCCGATACGTTTCGGTTCAACCGTGTGGGGAAAATACGCGGCACTGGCACAATGTCTCTATTTCCTTGTCTTGCTTACTCCCCCACAACTCGTCTTCATCGCCCGATTCATCAACCTTCCTTTGCTCATCGTCACCCTCATCCTGCTGGTAGCTGCGCCAACCGCTCAGATCGCCAAGAATGTACTGGCAGAGACGAGACGAACAGTATCAAAAACCCATGATAGTTGAGGTCATAAATGTAGGCTTGCCGAATCTGGTAGTTCGCCTGGTTGTACAGGTTTTTGGGGGCAAAGGCGGCGCGATCAATGGCGGCACAGCGAGAATCACTTTTGCGGATGAGGTTCTGCTCAACCAGCCTCATAGCTTTTCCTTCTATATGAAGAAAAGTAATGAGTGCTGATGTTTCACGTGAAACATCAACGATATTATACCTCAGGCTGACACCCCACTCTCTTATCTGATACAATTCACATAATAGGCATCGTAGCCAGAAAGGATCCACTTCTATGACGAAGACAGAACATCTTCATAAACTTCCCACACATATAACCATAAACGGGCATGCACTTTCTATCGCCCAGGTACTGGCCGTTGCCCGTCACTATGCAACGGTCACATTGGGTAGCGATTCTCTGCAACGTATCCAGGCAGCTCGGGCGGTTATCGACGCTATTGCGGACGAAGACAGAAAAGTCTATGGCGTCACAACCGGCTTCGGACACCTGAGTAGTGTACGTATCCAGCACGACCAACTCATCGAACTACAGTACAATCTACTGCGCAGCACCGCAGCGGGTGTGGGCGAGCCACTGACTGAAGAGGTCACACGCGCCATGATGGTGCTGCTGGCAGCAAGCCTTGCACGCGGCAATTCGGGTGTGCGCGTCGAGGTTATCCAGACACTTTTGGGCATGTTGAATGCCAGGGTCTATCCGATCATTCCATCAAGAGGATCAGTAGGCGCAAGTGGCGACCTGGCCCCGCTGGCACACCTTGGCCTGGTCCTCATAGGTGAAGGCGAGGTCATTTACAACGGCCATCGTGGCAGTGGAGCGGAAGCATTACGAGAGATCGGGCTGACACCGCTACTCCTGCAAGCAAAAGAAGGGCTGGCCCTCATTAATGGTACCCATTTGATGGAGGCAATTGCAGTGCTGGCACTTGCTGACACGCAGAGCATCATCAGAACAGCGGAAGTTGCCTGCGCAATGAGTATCGAGGGACTCTTGGGTAGCCATGTGCCCCTGGACCCACGTATTCACAGACTGCGGGGACAGCACGGCCAGCAGCTCAGTGCGGCCCGATTACTCAACCTGGTGCGGAATAGCGAGATCAACTACAGTCATCAAAATTGTGCCAGGGTGCAGGACCCCTATACGTTACGCTGCGCCCCCCAGGTTCTCGGAACCGTACGCGACGCCGTAGAGTATTGCGCTACCATTTTCGAACGTGAACTGCATGCTGTCACCGACAATCCACTCGTCTTCCCAGAGGATAACGCGGTCCTGAGTGGCGGCAATTTCCATGGTCAGCCGCTGGCACTGGCACTCGATGTCATGGCCATCGCGCTGGCACAACTGGCAAGTTTCTCTGAACGACGCACCTACAGTTTGATGGGGCCACATGATTGGGATGAAGGTGGTGCACCACTCTTCCTGACACCAAACCCAGGTCTAAATTCTGGTTTCATGGTCGCCCAATACGTTGCAGCAGCGCTGGTCAACGAAATAAAACTACTGGCGCATCCCGCCAGCATCGACTCTATCCCGACCTCTGCTGGCATGGAGGATTTTAACAGCATGGGAGCAACCAGTGCACACAAGCTACAACGCATCCTGGAGCAGACACAGCAGGTGATTGCTATCGAATTGCTGTGTGCGGCGCAGATGCTGGAGTTCCGCAAGCCTTTGAAACCCGGTGAAGGTGTACAGCAAGCCTACGAACTTGTGCGCTCGTACGTGGCGAAACTGGAGCATGATCGCGTGCTAGCCCCCGACATCGCAACACTCACGAAAGCCGTGAAAGAGGGCGTGTTTGACAGCGTGGAGTAGCCAATATATGAGATTTAGCCTGATACCCGCAAAGGATACTACTACACTCCGCGCTCGAAATACCCAAATGTACTGGAACCCTGTCTGGGGGACAGGTATCCCCTTGCGGGTACCAGGTCTCCTCCAATGTTTCACGTGAAACATCAGACTCGAAATACCCAAATGTACTGGAACCCTGTCTGGGGGACAGGTATCCCCTTGCGGGTACCAGGCCTCCCCCAATGTTTCACGTAAAACATTAGACCATCATCGCATCACATCGCCACCATCCACCACCAGCACCTGGCCGGTGATAAACGACGCCGCGGGTGAAGCGAGAAATAGAGCAGCCGCCACAATATCAGCGGGGGTGCCCCAACGTTGCATAGGTATGCCCTGCTCCACCTTCTTGCGGAACGACTCCGAACGATCCAGCGCCCACTCATTCTCAATTGCACCAGGTGCAATGCAATTGACGCGCACACGAGGGGCTAGTTCTAGCGCCAGGCAGCGCGTCAGGGAAATGATCGCGCCTTTACTCATGGCGTACAATTGACTGGCAAGTCCGGGAGCGCCATCGAGGGCATGATCCCAGCCAATAGTGAGGATACATCCTCCAGTGTTCATATACGGTGCCACGTCACGACTGCAGCGCCATGTGCCTCTAACGTCGACCGCCATGATACGCTCAAACATGTCATCCTCGCTTAATCCCCGCACCTCTTCACTATTAGCGCTTGCTCCTGCATTGTTGATCCAGACATCAATCGAACCCAACTTCTCTCGTGCCTGGTTGACCAGACGTGCAGCTTCACCGGGTAGACGCAGGTCAGCCTGTGCCAGCATTGCGCGACCACTTTCCGACTCGATCTGGCGTACCACTTCTTCTGCTTGTCGTTGAGCGTTGCCGTAGTGGACCAGCACCGTTGCACCATGGGCAGCGAATGCCAATGCTAGCGCCCGGCCAATGCCGCGTCCTGCGCCGGTGACAACGATTTGTTTGTTGTGAAACATAGCATTTTCTCCAATGATGTTTCACGTGAAACGTGCTTACTTCATACAGCGTGGTAAGCTTGTGGAACATACATAACTGACTTATGTTTCACGTGAAACATTACGATTTCGCACCGAAAAAAATTTGAGATCAAGGCACGTCTTACGTCTATATAGAAAAGCCGATCTACAATTGTGACCGTTAATTTGTCTTGACTCATAATTATATGCTACACTTCTACGTATAGTCTGGTCAATGGTGACCAGGCTAAAGAGGATGCGCTACGTCCAGCGCAATCGAAGGGAGCAATACCAGTGATTACCCACAAACCCTCTGTGGCCTCGCCCAACTCTACCGCAAATTCACTTCAGGAACAACGAAATGAACTCCGCTGCCTGCGCCATAAACTGCTACTCCACTACCGACCAACCCTTCAGCAAGGTGCAGGTCCAATTCGTGTGATGGCCAAATTGGTCTCAGAACTTGAACGGCAATGCCGTGAACTCAACATAGCTGAAGAAATCATGCAGTCTGAAATTGTCAACCGCACTATTGGCGATGTGAACCTGCGCCTGGTCACTGAATGTGAGGGTGAACCAGGCGGTCCCGGCGATTATCGCATGCTAGCAGAAGAGTTGGGCATTGCGTTACCAAACGAAAACATAAATGGCTACGTTGCGCCAGGCAAGACCTACCTTTGGTTGCGTAATCAGATGCAGGAATGTGAACGATTACTCTTAGAGCACAACTTCGATTTGCACATTTATGACTTATCAGCTACCGGCAATCCCATTCTGCGCAGTTGGTTGGCTGAAACAATGAGACTTTGGGGGGTGTCAGTTACTAGCGATCAAGTGTACCTTGGCCTGGGTGCCATGGATAGTATCAACAAAGTACTGTGTGGTCTCGCTCAAATGTACCGAGAACAAAACGTTGGCGATGTTGGCATCCTCTTTCCCGAACCCGGCTTTGCTGTTCCCGAATGGCAGGCGCGCTCGTACGGCTATCGCCTGTACAACTTCCAGACGCACGCCGAACATCGCTTTAAGCTGACAGCCTCTGAACTCGATCAGTTGCTCGCAAACAATCCCACTATTCGCGTCATCTACCTGACCGTCACAAACAATCCCACCACCTATGCGTACTCACCCGAGGAACTCAATGATCTTCATGCCGTGCTGCGAACATATCGCGCAGCAGGAAGGGAAGTGTTTATCCTTGCCGACCTTGCCTACATCGGCACCGGTAATCCAGAGGACGATCGGGCACGCATGGCCACTTTTACCCCTGCCGATGTCTTACAACACACGATTTTTGTGAGCAGCTTCTCAAAGATTTATACGTTAACGGGGGATCGCTTTGGTTGGGCTACAATAGGCAACCCTGCACTGGCAGCAGCGATTGCTCCGGGTTGGTCAAATAGCATAGCTTCGTTCCCCGCAGAGTGGCAGTTACGCTTCATGGCTTATGTACGTTTGATACAGATGCGTCCCTGGCTTGGTGATAAGCTACGAGCATTATATCGTCTACGCCGCCAACGCTTTATCGCACAATTGCATCAGATCGATGAAGAGCAACACCTGTTCGCGCAGATTTTCCTTGACGACGATGCTACCGTCTACAACTGGAGTCAACTGCTTCCTGGAGAAGATGCATTCTCTCTCTTTGAGAAGACAGGCATCGCCGGAGTGCCCGGTTCTGGCTTTGGCTACACCGATGATTATGTACGTTTCTCTATAGGGGTTATCCCTGTTCCAGAGGTTTCCAGTTAACTTGACCATCCCTCGATCACGTGATACCCTTTATGCAGAGCTACGAGGTGGAACGTTTACAGGTCAACATATAGAAGAGTTCATGTTTCACGTGAAACATATTTCGTTCTACTCGTGATATTCGGATACTCTTTCTATTGAAAACGCAAAAGGAGAAAACCCTACATGGCAACTCGCGTCGGCATCAACGGCTTCGGTAGAGTCGGGCGGCAGTCCTTCAAAGCTATGATCGAGCGCTACCCACGCGACCTAGAGGTCGTCGCCCTTAACGATCTGACAGACACAACAACCAACGCTCACCTCTTGAAATACGACTCAACCTATGGACGCTTCCCTGGCGAAATTGAAACAACACCCGATTCGCTCATCGTTAATGGACACAGCATCAAAGTCCTTTCACAACGCGATCCCGCACAGATTCCCTGGGCTGACCTGGGTGTGGAGCTTGTAATTGAATCCACCGGCCTCTTTACCGACGCCGATAAAGCGGCGGCACACCTACGTGCCGGAGCCAAGAAAGTGATCATTTCTGCCCCTGCCAAAGGTGAAGACATCACAATTGTGCTGGGCGTCAACGAGGGGATGTACGATCCCGCCAAACACCGCATCATTTCTAATGCATCCTGTACTACCAATTGTCTGGCCCCAACTGCCAAAGTGCTCAATGATGCCTTTGGGATCGAACGTGGCCTGATGGACACCATTCACTCCTACACCAATGACCAGCGTATCCTGGACGTGGTGCATAAAGACCTGCGCCGCGCTCGCACAGCTGGCATGAATATCATCCCCACTACCACAGGTGCTGCCCGTGCTCTGGCACTGGTCATCCCCGAACTCAAGGGACGCTTTGATGGCATGTCGTTGCGTGTGCCGACAGTCACGGTCTCAGTGGTAGATTTTGTGGCAACAATACGCAAAGAGGCCACCAAAGAATCAATTAATGAAGCGTTTAAGCAAGCCGCTGCTGGTCCACTCAAAGGTATCCTCGACTACACAGAAGAGCCGCTTGTCTCCAGCGACTTCCGTGGTGACTCGCACTCCTCCATCGTGGATGGCCTTTCGACAATGCTGAGTGGAGGGTACATGGTCAAAGTCCTTGCGTGGTATGACAATGAGTGGGGCTACTCCTGCCGTATCGCCGATTTGACGCACTTTCTTGCACAAAAGGGCCTCTAAACATAAGGCAAAATAGCATGAACAAGAAAACCATCCGCGATATCGATGTCGGTGGGAAGCGCGTGCTGGTACGAGTGGACTTCAATGTGCCATTAGATGCAGAGCAACACATTACTGACGACACGCGCATTGTAGCGGCACTGCCCACCATACGCTATTTGCAGAACCAGGGAGCCGCAGTTATTCTCATGTCACACCTGGGACGGCCCGATGGAAAGATTGTTGAGCAGTTACGCCTGACACCAATAGCGCAACACCTGAGTGAACTACTTGGTCAGCCCGTACAAATGGCAACGGATTGCGTTGTGTAGCAGCTTTACAGGACAAGGAATGATATGACAACACCAACTCGCACAGCCATTATAGCCGGTAACTGGAAGATGCATTATGGTCCCAGGCAGGCATCAAATTTCACCTTTGAGATCCTGCCCGGGCTGGGACAATTAGTGCGGCAGTATCCTCATATATTGTGTATTCTGTGCCCACCAGCTATCTCGCTATCAGCGGTACGTGAAGTATTAGATGCCGAACCATTCCCACGCATCGAACTAGGCGCACAGAACCTGTACTTTGAGGAGAAAGGGGCTTTCACCGGCGAGATTTCACCAGCAATGGTACGTGAACTATGCAGCACCGTTATCATCGGCCACTCCGAGCGCCGCACCTATTTCGGCGAAACCGATGAGTTGGTGAATAAGAAGGCACAGGCTGCCTTCAAGCACAACCTACGCCCCATTGTATGCATTGGTGAGAACCTGCAGGAGTATGAGGCAGGCAAGACCGAGCAGGTGATTAGCTTTCAGATACAACACAGCCTCCCACACTTCCCGGCACAACAGGTGAAAGAGGTGGTGATAGCTTATGAACCTATCTGGGCCATTGGTACTGGTAAGGCCGCAACCCCCGCAGGCGCTGGTCAGGTAATTCAACTCATTCGCCAGCTCTTCGCTCATATGTACGGCTCGGAGGCAGCTAGCGCATTACGTATTCTCTACGGTGGCAGTGTCACCTCCGACAATATCAGCGAGTTCATAGCCCATCCCGATATTGATGGAGCACTGGTCGGTGGCGCCAGTATCAAGCCCGACTTTGTGGAGATTGTGCGTAAGACGATTGAGATGATGCGACAGTAGGTATGTAACGGTTAATATGTAACAATATTAACGTCACAATCCTTTCATCGCCTTCCGTTCGATTGCCCGCCAGGGAGAGGTACAAACTTCCCACGTGGCAACTGTATGTTCGCTGCCTCGAATTTCGCCAGACAGTTTGGGCGAAAACCACCCGATCTGAACATCCCTTGCACTTTCCCTGTCACCATATCTACCTCCGTGTCTTGGTAGTGGAAGATATTTTGTAACCTGATAATATCGTCCTCGATCCCATGTACCTCGGCAATATTCATGACTTTGTGTGACCCATCACGCAACCTAGAGAGGTACACAACTACATCCAGCGCAGCAGCAATCTGCGCCCGTATAGTCGTAAGGGGTAGATTCATTCCACCCGCCAGGCACATGACCTCAAGGCGTGTGAGGCAATCACGCAGATTATGCGCGTACAAGCTTGTGAGCACGCCGCTACATCCGTTGTACATCGCTTGCAACAGCTCTACAATCTCACTGCCTTGACATTCGCCAACAATAAGGTGCTCAGGACACAGCCGTAAGGTGTGGAGCACGAGGTCACGCATGGTAACGCGCTTCACGCTATCAGGATCAGTCAGCCGCGACTCCAACGCTACCACATGCCTCTGGCTCAACTGTAGTTCGATCACATCCTCAATAGTGACGATGCGCCGCTCGGTTGGCATACATGAACCCAGCGCATTCAACAGCGTTGTTCTGCCGGAGCCAATTCCGCCACACACAATAATATTCAAGCGTGCCTGCACGCAAGCAGTGAGAAAATCGGCCATCTCTTGCGTCATTGAGCCAAGCTGAACAAGGTCCATCATACTAAGCAGCCTCCTCGAGGATTTACGAATAGTGATGGTAGGTCCATGTACGGCAAATGGCGGCATGACTATATACACAGATGTTCCATCAAGCAAGCGCATATCAGCTATGGGCCAGCTGGCCTCAATGTGTCGACCGGCGTACCGCAACATATTCTCGATGACACGCAACATGTGGCGCTCATCCTCAAAGCAGTCGGGAACTTCCTGCAGCTTGCCATCACGCACAACATAGGTAAGGTGTGGACCAACCGCCGTAATCTCGGTGATATCCTCACTCCTCATCAACACTTCAAGTGGTCCATAACCGAGCACCTCTTCAACGACCCCATCCAAAAGCTGCTCCGCCTCTACAAGGTCACATACCTGGCCGGTAAATTCACCATCCGTACGGAGTACATCAAGAGAGCGACTGCGCACAAACCCGATCAACGCGGGTTCACGCACATCTACCGCACCTGGCTTTCGATGCACCTCCTGCCAGATACGCTCGCTAAGACGAAGCATGACGGGCCAGAGCCGGTGCGCTGGTCCAATATGTAGTTCCGGTTGCGGTAGTGCTAGAGCTTGCCTGACCAGTGTCGGTGTATCTTGCAGCGATAGTAACTCGGCATAATCGATAAGCGAATATGTGTCCAACTCAGATGGGGGTTTGATTGTCTCTCCTTCAAAAGAGAAATTCTTCTCATTGTTGATCCCTGGTTGGGGTCGAGATGACGGCCCTACATCATTCAGCCATGAATCCTCAGATGCAGGTTCCATGTGTTCCTCTAGCTCTATGAGAGTATCATCAAGTGGTTTGAGTCGCATATATCTCTCCATGACACAGGGTATAAGACGGGCAGAAAAGAGGTAATTCCGTTCCCCTACCCTTAGTATAGCGGTCACACAATGGAAATCATCTCATCATAACAAAGACAGACCTGGTGAGGCATGCCGCCTCGCCAGGTCTGTCTTTGTTATGATTTACAACACCCTTCAGTCCAGGTAATCTTTCAGCTTGCGGCTGCGGCTAGGATGGCGCAGCTTGCGCAGAGCTTTGGCCTCGATTTGACGAATCCGCTCGCGAGTCACATGGAACTCCTTGCCCACTTCTTCCAAAGTGCGGCTGCGGCCATCATCCAGGCCAAAACGCAGTTGTAATACCTTGCGTTCACGCTCGGTCAAGCTTTCAAGGACATCCTCCACCTGCTCTTTGAGGAGCTGATGGCTGGCGGCATCGGCGGGAGCCAACGCCGTGTGGTCCTCGATGAAATCGCCCAGGTGGCTATCATCCTCCTCACCGATGGGCGTTTCCAGGCTCACCGGCTCTTGACTGACTTTGATGATCTCACGCACCTTCTCAGGACTGATCTCCATCTGCTCAGCAATCTCCTCGGACGTGGGTTCGCGCCCCAGGTCTTGCAGCAGGCGACGGCTGATGCGGATCAAACGATTGATCGTCTCTACCATATGGACAGGTATGCGAATCGTGCGAGCTTGATCGGCGATAGCACGAGTAATAGCCTGGCGGATCCACCACGTAGCATACGTGCTGAACTTGTAGCCCTTGGTGTAGTCGAACTTCTCGACCGCCCGGATCAAACCGATGTTGCCTTCCTGGATCAAGTCCAGCAAGTTCATACCGCGGCCAATATACTTTTTCGCTACACTGACAACCAGGCGCAGGTTAGCCTCGGTCAAACGGCGCTGGGCCTCCTCGCCATCATCAACGTAACGGCGATTCGGCACTGGCTTGAGACGCTCAACCTTGCCACGCTCCATGCGCTGTGCCAGTCTGACCTCTTCCTCTGCCGTGAGCAGCGGGACACGGCCGATCTCGCGCAGGTACATCCGCACGGGATCGTCCAGGCTACTCTCCAGGTCAGCAACTACAATCCCAAAGCCATCGTGCAGTTCGTCCCACTTAGCACTCGCCATAGCCTCAGCATCCATTTCATCCTCGGGTCCCGGCTCCCAATCGGTGGGTGGCTCTTTCGTCGAATCCAGGGCGTCCATAGGCTCTTCGTCCTGTAACTTAGAGAACAGGTCATACGACTCATCCTCAGCAACGGAGGTCACAAGACTTCCGCTCGTGGGAGCATGAGCATGATGCCCTATAGTAGCGATATCAAAGACGTTTTCCGCATCATTCAACATGGACTCATCAAATGGTCCGAGGAACGCTTCTCTTAAGGGTTCTGTACTTACATGATCATTACGTACTCGATCGATTACATCTTGTTCCTGATTCACCATTCTGGCATCCCCCCTTCAGAAAACAGGTTCAGATTAAAAAAACGAATAATAGCTCCTGCTCCCTGATCCATTAGGTAAAATGATTTCACTCGTCATCGCGACGGGTCATACATGGCGCGCACCGCAGGAAGTTATCCTTGCAGATGCATCGCCGAGTCAATAGTTCGTAACTGCCGGTGGATTGTTAACAATTGCTGCTGGAACTGCTGCACCGACTTAGCATCGCCAGCCTCTTGTGCCTCGCTCATAAGGTAACGCAATTCCGTATTCAGTTGTAATAGCCGCGTGCGCCTGAGCCGTGTAGCACACTGAATTGCCTCCTTAGTAAGTTTTGCTTCATCCATTGGTAACCTCGACTCAATCCTCTTCCGCACTCTCGCTATCGTCACCAGCAACACAGGAGGCACATGTTGCTCAAAGGGTTGATATATGGGGGAAGAACCACGTTGATATACAGAGTTGAGAATGTGGTACAACTCTCGCGTGTCTGTCCCGGCAAAGTCACCATCGTTTATTATACCACAAACATGCGGACTTAACCCAGGATTTTGCAAAAGTAGCCCAATTAGGTAGTCCTCCCATTGTAACGTACTTTTCCCTCTTTTGTCAAGCCCGTGAGTTTGCCTCTCCTCTTTCCCCTTTTCCTTTGCATTCTCTGGAGGATCGAGCCTATCCCCCGCTTCCACCCCCTCATGTATATGACGTTGCTGCCCCTCCTTTTCTCGCATTAAACCTTGCCTTGTCGGGGCTGAGAATGCCGCTGTGACACCAGTATCCGCCTGCCCCTTCAGCACTCGTCGTAACTCGTCATGCAGGCTGCGCTCATCGATAGCAATCATCGTCGCCAGCTTGCGAATGTAGGCATCGCGTTTGACACGGTCAGAGATCATGCCTATTACTGGAAGTAAACGCTTCGCAGCCTCAGTTTTACCGCCCGGTTGTCGCAAGTTCAGGCCGGCCGTTTTCGCTACAAAGTAATAATCCACCAGCGGGAGTGGATGAGCTACGGCATACGACCACAGTGAAAAGTCTTGTCTGATCACTTCGTCTGGGTCTTGACCAGGCGGGAGTTGCAGCACATTGATCTCTGCATCTACCTGCTCCTCCAACCGAATCATACCGCGAGGTTCATTGCGCTTGTCCGCTCTGGCCGGTGTCATCATACGTCCCTCTGCTACTAATGGCACCGGAACGACAGTACGATCAAAGCCCTTCAAGGCCTCCTGGATCCCATGCTCGGTAGCAGTAGCTCCGGCAGCATCAGGGTCCAAAGCCAGGGTCACCTGCTTTGTCAGTTTCTTCAACTGTTGAATGTGCTTTTCTGTAATGGCACTGCCGATGCACGCCACCGTTTGTTTCGTCCCATACTGATGAGCAATAATTGCATCTACATAGCCCTCGACGATAATTACTTGTTTTGCTAGTTTTATCGCATCCTTTGCCATATCGAGAGCATAAAGAACACTATTTTTCTCAAACAGCAGGGTTTGCGGCGAGTTGAGGTACTTTGGTTGACCATCGCCAAGCGCACGCCCACCAAAGCCGATCACTCGACTGCGTATATCCCGAATGGGAAAGATAATACGGCTCCTAAAGTAATCATACACACCACTACCAGCTGCCCCCGCATCGCTAGCCACCTCGCGCTCTCGCGCCAGACCGCCGCTCAGCAGTTCGCGCTGCGTGTAGCCTTGTCCGAGCAGGTAGTTGCTCAAGCCATTCCGTTGCTCAGGAGCATAACCCAGCCCGAAGGCAATTACCGAGTCCGGCGAGATGCCACGACTTTGAATGTAGGCCCGTGCCCCTGTTGCATCTTTCGAGCGCAATAGCATCTGGTGAAACCACAGCAGCGCGTCTTCATTCAGCTTGCGCAGGCGCTCCTTGATGGCATTGGTCTCACGCTCTTCCTCCGGGTTTTGGCTGCTATAGTCTTCAATCGACACACCAGCCTTTTCCGCCAGGTACGCCAGCGCATCGGGGAATTCCAACCCTTGCTGCTTCTGTACAAACGTAAAGACGTCCCCACCTTCATTGCACCCAAAACAGCGCCAGGTCTGTGACTCTGCAAACACATAAAACGATGGTGTACGTTCATTGTGAAACGGGCAGAGTCCTTTGAACGACTTGCCAGATTTCTGTAGAGCGATAACCAGGCCTATCTCCTCTACCACATCGATTTTTGCCTTGATTGTGTCAATGATCGACGCCCTGTGACCCATATTACGCCCTCAGGTTGCTATGGCTAGTCGGTCGGCTTGTCCCACACAAAATATAACGAGCAATATGCGAGAAAGTCGCGTAATCACATCCAAATGTATAAAATTGCGGAGACAGGTACCCTATTGTACTACTATCTACCTGTCCTATTCGCTGAAGCGAAACCTGGAGCGTAACCTCTCAAGGTCTCGATCCTACATCATTTCCTTTCAAGCTCAACGATGGTTTGCCAAAAATGAGTAGTCCTTCCGGGTCCTGGTTGGCAATTTGCAACAACACGCGCCCGCCTGGGCCAAGATACCCCGCTATATTCGACGTGGTGAACGTCCATGCAGTCAATGGAACACTGTCCCAGGATAGCGTTTGCCAGTTATAAAGTTTTGCCTGGATCAGATCGGTGTTCGAGCCGGGTGCAGTAGGGAGATATGTATTGCCGACGGCATTTGGCTCTGTCAGCGTCAGGCTGCCGATGCTCGTTTGTTTGATGTTGGGTAGTGCGAATTCAAAGGTCACACTGCCCGTTGACATTGAGTAGGTATCAGGTGCAGTATCCTCTGCATCGCTGCCTTGCTCATCGATCACGTACCCTGTGATGACGCCCGATGGAACATTCGAGGTAGCAGCAAAATCGATGCTCAGTGGTGTCTGCACCAGGTTGTCGTGGAAACCGTGGGGCGTGGAGCCGTTGATAGTGATGTCGTTGAAAGCGTCCAACGGCGCATCTGCCCAGCCGATCAGTGTGGCTGGTGCACTATTCAGCAACAACGGATCATTGTCCCCGGACAGACTGATAGTGAGCGGCGTCCCAGGAGGTGGTGTAATGATTGCCCCTTTGTTCACAATATCGTGTGTAATACATGGTGCACCACATGGACCATAGACGGACCCTACGCCGCTGAGAGCTGACAATATGGCGAGGTGGCGCTGAAAGTCGCTACGAGGTTGCTGATCCTGATCATAAGGAAAATAGGATGCAGGCAGTCCATTACTCATAGCGATCGCGTCGGCCAGAGTGATACCAGATGTGGCCGGTACTCTCTGGAGTGGAAGATCGACCTGTTGCGTCTGACCACTTGACAGGTGTCCTACAGGTACGAAGCTGTGAGGCATTAGCACATACACATCATTAAGAGAGACGTCCAGCGTATTCGTTATGGAGCCTGTAAGCCTGTTGTTCTGAAGCCTAAGGTGAGCAACAATGCCGCCTCGCAGTTGACGGTCCTGCTCTGAAACGAGAGAGTGGAAGGGCCAGATGCCGACGTTCGGTAGATTCACGCTTTCACCATCTGAGGTAGGCAAGATAACCGAATGGAGATCATCTTCCGAGAACACAGGACTTCCCGGCTGAATGAAATCGGACAATGGTAACGCCAGGCTGTTACCCGGGAGCAGAAGCTTGAAATCAGCTTCGTTGGGGACAAATACCCCGTGGTACGTGGTAATGTGAGCCGGTGAGCCATCTGTATTGATTTGCACAATAGAGATACTGTTGTCCAGCAGCGATGCCCCACGCTGGTAAAATGAAATCCCGTAGGAGAGCAGGGAGAAGATTACAATACTGCTCATAACGATACGCCATCCCCATTGAGGCTGTTTCAGGCGTTGCACAATCAGCATACGTACAGGCCCAATCATTGCTATGTAACCCAGGAGTAGCAGACCAATAATCCAGGGCGAGAGCAGCGAGGTCGGCTGTAAAATTTGCACTAATCCCCCGCGCACCAGGATTTCGCCAGGGCCGCTATTAAATTGAGGTGCAACGCCAATTAGAGCGTGATCGCCAATCGCACGAATCAGCAGGCCTTTCCAGAATGTATCGATGGCAGGCCAGTTGACTAGAGGTGGGAGAGCAGGATCAAAGGCCAGGTAGCAAACCACTCCTTGACCATGCCGGACCTGAACCAGCAAAGGAGTGCTGCCCAATGACAACACCGTCTCAGCCTCAAAGTTGCCATCTTGCCCTGGCGTACGCAGAGCTGCTGTGCTGGCTATAATCGGCTCTTGGAGCGTATCAACAACCGGTGGCTGCTCGCTAGCACCAGCACTGCCCACAGGCAACAGGTCTACGCCGGCCGGAAGCATATTCGTGCCATTCACCTCCACCGGCAGAAGTTCAGGTGGCAGAGCCTTGAGCGTGCGTTGCCATGCTGAGCCGCCCACCTCAATCAATGCTCCTCCCTGGTTCACCCATGTTTGTAATGTGCTGAGCTGCGCTGAGTTGAGTGTGCGCGTTGCAAAGTCATCGAGCACAATCATATCGAAGTTGGCAAGAACCGCTGTTGTCGTTGGCATAGTAGTCGCATCTAAAGACACCGGGACAATCGAGCTATAGCGGTTAGGCAACGTCACGTTACTCAACGGATTGAAGCCTGTACTGTGGTCGGAGAAAATGCCGACCAGAATATCACTGGGATTGAGATACTCCGGCGAGCTTTCCTGGGTGACAACAACATGCCCATGCGTATCGAGCAATCTGGCCAGGATGCCGTGCGGAGCAAACAGCCCCATATAGAGAGGAACAGTCAGTGTGACCTGTTTGCGCGTTCCCTGCCCCAGCGTTACCGGCTCTTCAAAACTCCATGGAGAGGTGGCCACTGCTCCACCAAGGGCACGTTGGCCGCTGACGGTATTGATAGCAAGTGTGCCACTGAAACCTGGGCCCTGGTTGTTCAGCGTAATCCGTATGGGGGTCCAATAGCCAATCCTGTAGAATGAATCGAACCCCACATCCACCTGCAGCGTGAGGCCTGCTGTGTGCTGGTTCGCAGCATGAGCCGCCGGTGCTTGCGCAGAGGAAAGCAAAAGCAACAAGAACAGCGTCAGAGTCAAGCAGCATCCTTTAAGAGCAATCTTCGATTGAAGCCAGGTATAGCCGGGCATGCTCACATCCTTCGATTGACGTCACCTCTTTGAATATTCTTACGGACAACAGGCCCATCATATCACAAGCTTTGAGCTCCCGTTATCCACAAATCCCCAGCCCCTATCTACTATTAGATTCTTTATTATCTCAATAAATATATTACAGTAGTAGTAATAGGACCGGTGGATAAGTGGATAAGTCCCCAAATGCCACCATCACCAATACTTTCACTTAACCATCCATCAGCCCCCGGGGGGACTTCGATACATGTGGATAAGTTATCCCCTCTTTCTCCACATGTGCATAGAGAGGGGATAAAAGCGGATCGTTGGTGCATAACTTCTCACGTAATGGGGATAATTCTACGTGGCTACTGAGAAATCGAATATAGTGTGGATAAGTTATCCACCTGCAATGTGGATATTTACTGACGCTTATCCACCAACAGATGACATCGTGGAAAACTCATCCACCGCGTTTGTGGATAAGTAAAACGTGCAAAAGGTTACGAAGGTACCTTTTGCACAATTTTAAGCAGTTGTCCACATATTTGGCCGATTTATCCACTTTTTTCTACTCATCTTCGTACATAGCGAATATTAAGGAGGAACTTCATGACCCCACAAGAAAAAACACTCTACCATTCGTATCTAACGGTCCGCTATTGTGGAAAGTGTGGAAAAGTTATCCACCACGATTGTGGATAACTGACAGGACACCGCCCGCTTGTGTGGAAAGTGTGGAAAACTTATCCACAATCGTGGTGGATAACTTTTACAATGCGCCTCGTTTGTGTGGATAAGTGACGTAATACCGCTTACTTGTGTGGAAAGTGTGGAAAAGTTATCCACCACGATTGTGGATAACTGACAGGACACCGCCCGCTTGTGTGGAAAGTGTGGAAAAGTTATCCACCACGATTGTGGATAACTGACAGGACACCGCCCGCTTGTGTGGAAAGTGTGGAAAACTTATCCACGATTGTGGATAAGTCCAAGCTCACTGTCTGATCACGCTAGTGATCCGCTCAGCACATGGTTCTGAGCACGAGATACATGATTTCAAGGTTAGCCCCAAGTTATAATTTGATCAAGGAGGGTGAAACTCATATGTGATTTTGTCGGTGAAATAGCGTTCATAGCTGTAGAGGCAAATGAAATGAGAAAAACTGCCAGGGTATGGGTGTGCGTCATTGTTTTGTGTAAAGCAAGTACTATCTAAGGAGTAGGATCTATGGCGTCTCCTTCTCCCATCTACTGCAATAATTGCGGGGCAGCCAACCAGGCTCAGACAATGCTCTGTTTTGCTTGCGGCCAACTCTTAGCGGCAGCCGTAGAGGATACATCTCGCCCCTCCCAGGCTGATTCGCCTGCTTCCCTTGCACTGCTTGCCGGGCGCTATCGTATCATCGACATGGTCGGCAAAGGAGGTTTCGGCGCGGTCTACAAAGCGCAAGACCTGCGGCGCAACGGTGCGCTCGTCGCCATCAAGTCGATTAACCTGCATGGACTCAGCCCGGAGGAGATCATTGAGGCGACCGATACCTTCAATCGCGAGGTGAGCTTGCTCTCTGGCTTGACACACCCCAACCTTCCGCGCATCTATGACCACTTCACCGATCCCGAGCACTGGTACCTGGCGATGGACTTCATCGAAGGTGAGACGTTGGACGAGTATCTCAGCAAGGTCAGAAGAGGCCACCTGGCGGTTGAAACGGTATTGTATATTGGCATCCAGCTCTGTACCGTGCTGGATTACCTGCATACACAGCAGCCACCGATCATCTTCCGTGATGTCAAGCCAGCCAATGTGATGCGCACGGCGAATGGGCATCTCTACCTGATTGACTTTGGCATCGCTCGTCGCTTTACGCCGGGGCAAAAGCGGGATACAACTGTGCTCGGTTCCCCAGGCTATGCCCCGCCGGAGCAATATGGAAAGGCGCAGACGACGGTGCAATCCGACATCTACAGCCTGGGTGCGACCTTGTGCTCCCTGCTGACGGGCAACGATCCGTCAGAGTCGACCTTTGGCTATACATCGTCTTCTGTACAGGATCGGGAGGTACCGGCAAACCTTGAACGGCTCCTGGTACAGATGGTGGAGCTGGATGCCAGCAAGAGACCAGCAAGCATGGATTCAGTAAAGCGGGCCTTGCAGGGGATAAAATACGAACAGGAGCTTCTGCACCCAGGTTCTTTGCCACCAGGGGTACTACATGCTCGCCAACCTCATCAGAGTCCGGGGTATGCCATACAGCAGACGCCTTTCGCAGGTGGAGCAGGCGGGCAGGTGCTCCAACCGCCGTCGAGGCGTGGTGTCTCACGACGCACGGTCGTCATCGGCCTGGTCGGTCTGGCCGGTCTGGCTATAGGTGGTATTGGTATTGCCTGGGTGTTCTCTCAAGGCTCCCAAGGCTCCCAAATTATCCAAAGCCCTCAAAGCTTTCCTCAAAGTCCTCAAGTCCCCCCAGATCCACATCTTCTCTACACCTATCGTGGGCAATCCGATGGTGTGCAAGCGGTGGCCTGGTCACCCGATAGCAGGCGCATCGCCTCCGCGAGCGATGACGTGCAGGTATGGGATGCCGCCACAGGCGGGAATGTGCTCACCTACATGGGCCACCATTCCCATGGGGTGAATGCGGTGGCCTGGTCACCGGATGGCAAGCGCATCGCCTCAGCAGGTGGTGACGTCACCGTGC
>WNFB01000252.1_pt1 | contig 39617 bp, 40 predicted proteins | sample 5400501 | NCBI WGS metagenome assembly WNFB01 (sample SAMN13153341, study PRJNA577476) | soil metagenome | isolation source: 200 cm saprolite under Douglas fir tree site 2 hole 1 | place: USA:California | collected 2015-04-18 | reverse complement strand
TCGAATTCAGAGGATTTTCTTGAAGACGAATTCCGTGTCAGAAGCAAAAAGGGTCTACCCGGTGGTTCGTCGACTCGGATACAGAACGAAACAGAGCATTCCGATGCTTCACGCTCGTCTAGTAATGGTTGAGACAACACGCGACCAGGCGGTGGCTTTGATTGAGAAGTTAAGAGAGCAGGGCATGCAAGTTGCACTGCAAGACGACCTTCATTCTCCCCCACCCTAGACATGCTTTGTCCGCCGAGCTAATTCAGAAATCGTGATGCGGGCACAGGAACTCGGGGTGGTTTGGTAGACCACTCTTTATACCGAGCGAGGTTCTCGCCGTGCCCATGTTCGCCCCTGGCATCATTTCACTCGCATTCTACAAACGAAGGCCGAGCCGGGTCCAAGTCATTTTGGGTTTGGTCGCCACAATTGTGCTGTCGGCTTTGCTCGGATATATCTCACCAGGTGGTCCACTCGGCCAAGTAGGCTCGGTCATAGTGGCGGTGGTAGGCGGCGTGATCCTTTACGTTGTGATCTTGGCGGTCCTCCTTTATTGGTACCAACCGAGGCACGCGGAGCCGCCGATGCCGACACCGATGGCGCCGGCACCTTGAGTAGGGAACTCCGCAAGAATCTTTTCCTTCGACGCGATCTGCATAGTCGCGCAACAGGCCATCCCGCGAGCCCACCCGCATGATCCTTATTCAACCACGGGAACACTAGACAATTAATAGTCTCGAGAAGATTCAATCAGTTTAGTCAGCGAATACTCTGGCATGCGGAAAAGCTAAGAGGGCGCAGGGCCGAAATTCAAGCTCTGGTTTGTTTACCTTAGTCGTTCTATCCCTTGTTGCTCTTTCACTATTATCCTCGCCGACTGTTCAGTCGATAACTTCGTCGGATTCGACGCCTTGGCCAATGTTTCACCAGAACCCCGAACACACCGGTCTATCCTCGTTTCTAGGTCCTGCGGTTCCGTTCTTGAAGTGGAAGCTGCAGACTAGCGGCCGGGTTGATTCTCCACCCGCTGTTGGCCATGGTAGAATCTACTTGACAAGCGAGGATGGGAATGTCTATGCGTTGAACCCGCAGGGAGTTTTGCAATGGAAGTTCCGGACCGGTGGCCCGCTTAGAACAACTCCAGCGATCGGGTCTGATGGGACAGTCTACGTTGGTGGTTGTAGCCCGTGTGGGTCCGCTTCTGATTCGCCTGCGGGAGTTCTGTACGCGATCAATCCGGGCGGGCAACTCAAGTGGCTCGTAACGATCGCCAACACGGGAGAGGGAGTTGACACTCTCTCTTCGCCTACTATTGGAGCTGACGGAACCATTTACGTCTCGGACGTAGGCTTTCGCATTATTGCAGTCAGCCCTGGTGGTGTGATCAAATGGCAGGTGTCTACTGGGGGTGAGGTTGTCGATCCTCCTGCCGTCGCTCTGGATGGTACCATCTATGTCGGGGTGGACGACCCTACCCCGTCGGGAATCTGTGGCCAGTGTCTGGCAGCATTGAACCCTGATGGTACGTTCAAATGGGGTGCGTTGCCTCACGCCGTAGGTTTCTCCTCTCCGAGTGTGGGCGCGGATGGGACAATCTACATTGCAGGCTACGCAGTCAACCCTGATGGGACCGTGAAATGGGCGAATCCGGGAACGTTCTCTTCTCCTTCGATAGGTCCGGATGGAACAATATACGGATCGGGAGGCGCAGATAGTAGCGGCGTCTACGCAATCAAACCCGACGGTACTGTTCAGTGGACGTTTCCCGCGAAGACCACAGGTGTTACGATTGGCTCGGACGCCACGATCTATTTTGGAAGCTCGGGCATTCTCTACGCGCTAAACCCCGACGGTAGTGTAAAATGGACCTTCACGGTGGGCTTCACCGGCTGCCCAGGCGATCTACTCACATTAATCTCGGGATGCGAACCGGTTATCGGTTCAAACGGAACTGTCTTCATAGGAGGCGCTGACGGTAGTCTCTACGCCATCGGCTAGCAGAACCCAAGCACCCCGCGGAGTCCGCCTTTTTAGCTCGCGAATTGAGAGACGCTTCCGTTTTGAATGTCAGCAAGATTAAGCGGAAAAGTCGCCCTGGTCACAGGTGCGAGTCGTGGTATCGGTAAGGGTGTCGCACTCGGTCTAGGCGAAGAGGGCTGTACGGTTTATGTGATGGGAAAGACGTTCCGGAACGGAGACAGCAACCGGCCTGGTTCAGTCACTGCGACAGCGGAGGAGGTCTCTAAGATTGGAGGGCGTGGTATTGCTCTGGTATGTGATCATCGTGAGGATTCGCAGACAGAGGCAGTCTTCCAGCGTGTACAGAAGGAACAAGATCGTCTAGATATTCTGGTCAATAATGCGACCTCGTATTCTACGGATATCGGGCCTCCGGAGGATCATCCTTTCTGGGAATCGGCTCTTCAGGATTGGGATGAGATGAACGCGGTCGGACTTCGATCCCATTATGTAACAAGTATTTTTGCTGCACGAATGATGATCCCTCAGCGCAGAGGCCTGATCGTAAACATTTCTTCAATCGGCGCGATAAAATATACTGGCTCCGTATCTTACAATGTGGTCAAGGCCGGCGTGGACATGTTGACCCTGGGGACGGCGGAAGAACTGCGACCCACAACGTCGCGGTCGTGTCGCTCTGGCCAAGGTTAGCCAAGACCGAAGGAGTACTAGCACACCCTGAGCTCTTCCCCGACTTGAGTAATGCTTGGTCACCAATATTCAACGGTCGAGCAGTAGTAGCTTTGGCTTCGGATCCTAAGATTATGGAGAGAACAGGCCGAGCTTTCAAGGCCGACGTTCTTGCCGGGGAATACGGCTTTCAGGATATCGATGGAAGACGTCCAATCAAGGAAGCCATCAAGCCTCCTGCCTAGGAAACGCTCTTCGACTTGAGCCTAGCATGCGGGGGAGCTCCTCTTCGCGAATGAGATTTCCGCCCAAGGCCTAGGATCCCCATGGCTTAGGTCCATGAAGGGTGCGTAAGAGAGGATTTCGAGAGAGTCAGTCGTCAACTTGATTATTGAAGGAGCCAGCGTCTGTGCTCCTACACTAATGCAGGCCAAACATCGCGGGTCCCTGCGTCATGCCCAACGTACTTCTCGGCGGTCTCCCGGAGGATCTGGAGACCACGTTAGAGGACGGGCCGTCTCTGAAGAGGTTTCTCTGCTAAGGCTTGGCTTCGAATACTCTGTTGAACGGAGTCTCTGTCGCTCTGCGGAATGATTTGAATCCACCAGACATTACCACCTGGCGCAGTTGTGAGTCGCTAGCTTGGGCGCCTAGTGCCAGTCCGACCTCTTGAGCCCTCGACGCTGGAGTGCAGATCATTGTGGACGCGCTATAGTAGACCCGGCCTACAGGATTATAGTTCTCCTCCGGTTTTTCGTTTGCAAAAGGCTCCACGATCATCCAGCTACCGTCCGGTTTCAAGGACTGTCTAACGTGCTTGGCAGCCCCTGCGGGGTCGCCCATGTCGTGCAGACAGTCAAAGAACGCTACTAGATCGAAGTCTTTCTTCGGATAGTCTTGAGCTTTCGCTACTTTGAAGCTGACTCTGTCGGAGAGCCTGTTGGCGACGGCCATCTTCCGTGCATAGTCGATTGATGGCTTGTGAAAGTCGTAGCCGACGAATTTTGACTTTGGAAAAGCCTCAGCCATGATCATGGTTGAAGCGCCATATCCGCATCCTACGTCAGCCACCATGGCTCCAGCTTTCAACTTAGGAACGACGCCATCCAGGGCCGGAAGCCAGGAACTGACAAGGTTTCCAGCATATGCGGGACGGAAGAATTTCTCCGCTCCAAGGAAGAGGTCCGCGCTGTGCTGTTCCCATCCAACACCCTTGCCTGTCCTGAACGCTTCCGTGATCCCCGCCTCATCCTTGAACATCGACGCGGCGATATAGAACGCTCCGGGAAGATAGGCCGGACTCTTCTCGTCGGCCAGAGTGAACACTTGCTCTGGTGATAGTGAGTACTTGCCACTCTTGGAATCATACATCGCGTAACCGGCTGCAGCCTGAGCCGAGAGCCATTCTCGAACGTAACGCTCCATAGTATGTGTCTTAGCCGACAGTTCTACTGGTGTCAGACCCTTACTCTCCGCTAGGGCCTTGTATAGACCAAGCTTCTCGCCCACGATAACGGTAGAGGCATGCAGAGCCGCTCCAAAGTCTCCTACGAACTTCATCAAGAACGCGTTTAGCTTATCCTGATCAATCTTCATCGTTTCCTGCATAGCAACAGACCAACGGCGGGACGCAAATCCGGATGAGAATTTAAACACTTGCCGAAGGTTCGCTGAGAGAATTCGCCTAAATATCTAGAGACAGCATCTAAAACCTATGGATTATCGGGTGTCAGGAGAGCTCGACTTCGGAGCTGGAACTGAACGAAGTTTGGAGACAGTTTAGGCTTGGTGATTGCCATCCTTGCTTCGTTAGGTCTGCCTAGGCTTCGTACCGGAGACTATGTAGAGGGCATCAGTAACGATAGTCGGATCCTGGCGAAGTTTCTGATCGTCCGCGAGCAAGCCCTCAGTCTTGGACACGTATCCCTTGTTGTACTCTGATACTTTTGCGTTTGAGAGACCGCCTGCAACTTGATACTTCCTGTCCTTCTTCATCCTCTCCTTGAAGAATGCGAGATAGAATCGAAGTTCCTCTTTGACATCGTTCAGCGGTTGTCGTGGGTCGGAGGCGAGGTAGACGTTGTTCTGAATCTCCGCCTTCATGTCGACCAGTCCAGCCTCTTGAAAGATGCCTGGTAGTTTCTCGCCGATCCTGAACTCCTTTCCTTCCAGCTTACGTATCCCTCGCAGCTGTGCTTCCCATACTTGGTCGGATAGGCGAGAGAAGCGCTTATCGTTCGGATCATAGTATATGCCCATCTTTCCCTGCTCGACTGCGACGACGTGTCCGCCTGGCTTCGTGATCCTCGCCATCTCTCTGACCGCCTTCAACGGGTCGTCGAGATGCATGAGCAAGGTACGACAACATGTTAGATCGGCATAGTCGTCGTCTATGGAAATCTTGTAGGCGTCACCGAGCTTGTAGGATACAACATGGGACAGATGCACCTTCTTGGTATCTGCGATTCCAGCCTTTACCGACTTCGGGTTAGAGTCTACCCCTAGAATCTTCGAATTTCCATCTGATAATCTGGCGAGGTAGCGAGTAAAATCTCCCGGACCACAACCGACATCAACGATCTTTTGGCCGGGCCTAATGTCTAGGAATGATTCGTAGAGCTGGTTCACCCACGGCCGGGAGCTGAGATATCGATTCCATAGCTTCCGGCTGCGTCGCAGGTATTTGACTCGAAAAGCCGACTTGGAAATACTCTCTTTGCGCTTTCGCCTTTTCGTCTGAACTTGCACTGTCCTGGTCGCCGACAAATGCAAAGGTTTGCAACAGACCAGACACGGCTTAAGCTTTGCATCAAGTTGGAGTAGGTTTTCCTAGACCCAATGCGCTTCACTTCGGTGAAATGGGAGTCATCGGTGGCGCATGGGACACGTAGCTTCCTTGCCGTCGCCACTTATCAGCGCGTCAGCCATGAGGACCTTGACTCGGCGGCTTATTCTTGCGCTTCCTCGGCGATCTCCGCATCAGCGTTGATTATCCTAAATTCCTTTTTGATCAAAGAAAAGGGGAGTTGAAGGTACATCATCCCTGGCCTATCAGAAGGGTCCCCTAAACTCTTTGTCAATTCTTCACCGGCCGATATAATTCGACGCTTGCCGTCCAGCTTGCCCCAAGAGTAACAGGTATCAGGATTGACGGAGAAAACTTCTCGGATTTGCGTAACTGCTTGTTGCGGTGGTCGATTCTATGGTTGTTGCGGTGGCGGGTTCACACTGGGAGGAGGTGGACCTGGATAAGAGGTCGGCGGGGTTCCGGGTGGGCCCTGCTGTATCTGTTCAGAGGGCTTCTTTCTTCGGCGGAGGAGTACGAGAGTGCTGATCAGCACCACCGCAGCTACTGCCGCCACTATTCCTAGTATTAGCAGCAGCGGAAGGCTCGTGTTGGGACTGGCGTAGGTGAGCGTTACCGTGTGGGTTGAGAGGGTGAGGGTGAAGAAGACGTAGTAGTTAGTCGAGTCTCTGAGTATCGTTGCTGTCGTGGTGGCTGAGTCTACTTGGACGGTGATATTGGTATTGTTGAATTTTTGTGGGATTGTGACGTTTGCTCGTCCGGTGACGGTGTCGTTGCCGCTGATCCTGAAAGTTATCGTGGTCGGGTTTTGTGCGAGTCCGGTTGCTCCTACGTCTGTCTGAACGATAATGTTGTAGTTGGTGCCTCCGGTGTTTGCTGTTAGGCTTGTTGAGAATGGCCAGGCGTTGTAGCTCTGTAGTTGCACTGTGCTGGTGGCGGTGCCTGTACTGTTGTAGCTCACTTGCTTGACCGGCTGCATTACTTCGGGCGAGTAATAGATCTGTTGGCTTCCTGTGGATGAGGATGATCTGACGAGGTACGTGTCGTAAGTGCCCGCTGGCACGGTGGTCAGCCCGAGGTTGAGGACGACAGCCGTTGTCGATGTCGTGTTCGTCGTGATCCTGACCGAGGGCAGTCCGACGGGAGGGATGGTGGTCGTGTTGGTGACGGTGGTAGTCGTGTATGACCAGGTTTCGCCGACCGAGAGGGGGAACTTGCCCGATAGTATGGGGGGCGTGTTGGTGGTTGTCTGTATCTGCGTGAAAGTCTGGCCGCCGAACGTAAAGGAGGTGGTGACAAGGTCTTGGATGTCTGCGAAGTCGGAGTGCCTGGCGAGGGAGTATCCTGAGACCGTGACCGCGGCCGTTAGCGTAGGTCCGATCGCGGATCCAGAACCGGAGGATATGATCCGGAACGCATCGTAGGTGTTTCCACTGACTGTTATCGTCTCCTCATCGACGATAGTCAGAGTGAGAGTGGCAGAAATTGAGAGCGTTCCGGAAATAGCGGTCAACCCGTAGGTCCAGTGGTTTCCTACGACGAGTGTTGGTTGGGGCGCGTAGGCGTGAGCTGGTGGCGGGGGTGAGATTAGGATGACAGGCAATAAGAGAAGGATAGTTGGGATCAGCGGGTGAGTCTTCTTCAATGGAAGCGCGAGCTCCCTGTAAAGGACCCTTTCGTTTTAACAGTTTTGTGTAGACAGGTGAGGGTTACAGCAAGGAAACCGTGCGAACGACTGCGAAAACAACAGTAAACGTCCTTATGATGCGATCCTTGCAGTCGCGTAACAGGGCGGAAGCGGAAAAAGGCCGTTAGGCCGAGATTCGTTGGGAGCTCCGAGTCTTCTACGACGTCGGCATCGCCAGGTCCGGCAATCCTAGCCTCCGTAACGCTAGGAGTGGCTCCGGGATCCTTCCCCGAGTGGGGAGCGAGGTTGCTTCCATGTAATCTTAAAGACCTCTTGGCTTGGAAGTGTTGATGAACATGAAAATCGTCCTCGACGACCAAGTTACGGAACGGTCGGTCCGCGCAGACCTAGCGTGGGAATTGTTCTTCAATTCGAAGACGAAGATGCCGAAGGGACACGGTGAACCTTTGCTCCCCTTCGCCAACTGGTTTTGGGACGAGATGGGCCAGAGGGCAGGACGGTTGATGAAGTACTCGAAGGGGGAGGCAACGGTCACAATCCCTCCCCTGGCTCCTGAAGGTTTAGACTTCGTGGTGCGCCTGGCATCGTTCTGGGCTGACGAGGTCTATCTCAGGAGGAGAGGGTCTCTGTCGGGGAACATGTGGAGGAGGCCGGTGGTGAACGTTCTCGACGATGACACCCTCGAAGGAGCGAGCGCCCGCTGACCTCGAGAGAAGAAACGGGCTCGATCGACAGGTTCCTGATGCCGCTCCTCGGGCCTGGGCGCGCCTTCTTCAGGGTCAGAGTGGTCGAGAAGGACGAGAGCGCTGCTCGATTCCACAGTCATTCGCACGTGGACGAATACTACTTGATCCTCAGCGGGATGGGGACGCTGAGATACAATGGCTCGGAGACCGAGGTGAAAGTGGGGGACCTAATCGGCAAACCGGCAGGGCCAGAAGTCGCTACGCAACTCATTGCCGACCGAGGGGAGCGGCTCCGAATACTCGACATGGAGATTTGGCACGACCGGGCTCAAGTCTCCAAGGATATCATAGTGAACCCAGACTTCAAGGAGCTCCTATTGAGTGGGTCGGGGTGGGGAGCCATAGTTCCAGAAGAGTCCTTGATTACGCCCGAGGAGTTCTTCCGCCACTGCGACCAGGGATACAAGCGGACGAGGGATGGAGGGTGGGTCCCATCGAAGAACCGAGGCCACAAGCGGACACGCGAGAAGTGATCATCCTTGGCTCCCATGAATGGATAGAAACGGAAGTCTTCCCGAGCGTCCTAAGCTACGCGCAAAGTTTAGTGGAGACCACCGCGAAACCAAAGAACCCAGCGCGGAAGGTAATCCCAAAGGGAGAGCTGCAAGGGACATCGGACAAGGACCTTTCCTGACTACCATAAACACCCAGTCGGTATTAGTGGGATAGGATAGGGCCCAGATATTCCGTCCCTTTACTTTCTCTTATGTTCGCTCCCCTTCCGGATTCTTAAGGCCCCAGAACTGGCTGGTTCGAGTTAGCAAACGATGAAAGTTGGGCTGATGATTTTTCTGGCGAACGACCGCGAAAACAATAGCAAGCGTTCGTATGATTCGATCCGGGCGGTGGCGCAGCAGGCGGAGGCGGATGGTTTCGATAGTATCTGGCTTCCTGACCATTTCTTCTATCGTAATCCTGGTGAGCCGACGAGGGGAATCTGGGAGTGTTGGACTATGCTGTCGGCGTTGGCCGAGGCGACACGGCGGATCGAGCTCGGGACCTTGGTGGTGTGCAATAGCTTCCGGCACCCGGCGATTCTTGCGAAGATGGCGACGACTCTCGATGAGGTCAGCCACGGGCGGTTGATCCTCGGTGTCGGCGCGGGATGGAACGAGCCAGAGTATCACGCGTTCGGGCTGCCCTTCCATCATCGCGTAGACCGGTTCGAAGAGGCCTTGCAGATCCTCAAACCACTTCTACGTGAGGGGTATGTCGATTTCGCGGGACAATATTACCAGGCGCGAAACTGTGAGATCGCGCCGCGCGGTCCGCGACCTGAAGGTCCCCCGTTGCTCGTAGGGGCTGACCGTCCTCGTATGCTTAAGCTGACAGCGCAATACGCGGACCTCTGGAACACCGGCTACATGGGGAAGCCTGAGACCTTGGCCGATCGTCGAGCCAAGATCGAAATTGCGTGCCGCGAGATCAAGCGCGACCCTGCGACCCTAGGCGTCACGGCGCTCATCGGCCTCTGGTATCCAGATCTCCAGGCGAAGAAACCGAGTTTCTTTGACAACCCCCTAACAGGTACGGTCGAGGAGATCGCGGCGGCAATGCGGGGCTATGCGGAAGTCGGCGTGCAGCACATCATGTTTCAATGCGAGCCTTACACAGCAGAAGCGCGCGGGCGGCTGACCGAGGCGCTTCAACTCTATCGCGTCAAGGAGCAGCATTGAGAGTGCGTAGCAAAACCTACCTTTGCTGGAACTAAATCTTGGCTTGGGCTTGATGGCTAAATGGAAGGTGGTGCTGTGGCCGATTACATAGAAGCAATCTTCTAGCAACCACAGTCGCAACGGCAACGGTCAGGATCTGATCTCGTGCCAGTGGTGTTGGTCAGTGCCGTACCCGTTTTGCTTAGGAGTTCTTGCGTAATCTCTTCTTGGTTACAATATTTCTAACTGTCTGAGTCATTACTGCCGAGCCTATGTCATCAGCGATGGGAACTAAGGAGTTCCTTGATTTCCAGCAGACGATAAGAGACCTTGAAAGGCAGGTCGATATTCTTCTCAAAGAAGCAGCACGAACGGTCCCTCCCAGAGAACCAGGGAGCTGACCGAGAAAGTCCACATTCTGGCCGAACGAGCCAAACAAATTCGACTCCAAGACGCTAGGAGCCAGTCTACTACCAACCAGTCAATCCTAGAGAAGCTCCCCAAACAGTTCGACCAAGACTTTGGTAAATTCAAAGGATTGATAACTTTCGTCGAATGGGTGCGGAGGCAGCATCACGACGCTACAGGCCACAATTTAGGAAGAACCTATGGTTCCTTTGGTTCCAAGGAAATCTCGCCAGGACACCATCACGGCAAGCTTCTCACTGATACCTTAGAAATCCGTTGCGACGCGTGCGGCAACGAATCCCCTCAATCGGAAAGAAGAGACTACCCAATTCATGTTCTACTTCACGATCGTGGGCAATGGGAAGTGTGTACCGGTCAATCCGACTGTGAATGCCAAGGCTACGAGGGCAAAGGCGTTCGAATTGGCGTCAACCTGTCCCCCGAAAGATTAGGGAAAGGGCGAGCCTAATCTCTCGCCCGCTACACTATTCTATCTTGAAGACTAGTTTACTGGCAATCTCAAGATAAAACTGACGTGCGTCCGATGAAGGGCTCGAGTAGGGCAAGAGGGATCTTGCGCTTGCCACGTCGGGATCTCCGAAGCGCGCTAGTCTAAGGTTCAGGTCTTTCAGAAGCTTTTCTGAGTTTATCATGACAGCAAGGAGGCTGATCGTCTCTTATAGGTACGCTGGACCGATGTGAAACTAATCTCGTGCCTTAGTCCTAGGTCCTTTCCATCTACAACTTGAGTTTGCAAATCTGTTCAGGTCCTTGCCCTTTTGTGGAGGGGGGAAACAACTCCAAGAAGAAAGGCTGGTGGGATCCGACCCGTTGACTTCTTACCCCACTTTTCTTCCATGGAAGATCCAACTATCGAGTGCTCACAAAGCCGAGCTGAAGTCTTTACAACGTTAATGTTCGGGTCTTCTTTTCAGCCCTGGGCTCTAGCTTGGGGAGTCTTATTGCAAGTATGCCTTCAGACATGCTTGCTGACACTTTTTCAGCGTCTACGCTTTCGGCAAAGCCTATGTTTCTACGGAATGTGGAGAAAGCTCTTTCCCTATGCAGGTAGGTTTTCCCTTTCTCCTCCTTCTCCACGTCAGATTCGGCACTCAGTGACACCTCGTTCGGCCCTACATCAATTTTCAAAGTTTGCTTCTTTAGTCCCGGTACCTCTGCCTTTACCAAATACTCGTTGCCGGAGTCGATAACATCAACGTAGGGTACTCGCGTCGGCAGCTCATATTCAACAGGCCACTCGAATCCTCTGAAGGGATCCCATGGAATAAGGCGAAAGGGTTCTGACAGTTTGTTGAACTCTTCAATCCAACTGGGTTGAGGCTCTCTAACGGCAAGAGCAGGCTTTTTCTTTGCAACGGCAAGAGCAGGTTTCTTCCTTGTCTTCTTAGTGGATAGCGCCCGAGCTTTCTTCTTGGACATCGCTATAACTTCAAGATTCCGAATGCTGGAGTTTCTTATATGATTTCATGCCCTTCACTATCGACACGATCGACGAGTAAGTCGGAATGCCGCGTGTCTGCAAGAGTTTCTTCGCCGTAATTCCCTCTTGCCGGCAATGTTGTAGGCGTCAGTCTTCCCGGTCGATCCGGCCTGTGTTCAAGATACACCGGGTTAGGGATCCCTGAATACTAGTTTGACCTGGCAATCGTTTTATTCGCACGTGTCGTTGAAGAAATCAACGAGAAAAGCGAGTAATCTGACGTGAGCATGCATTTCAAGGGTCAGGACTTCCACTCTTCGAGTTGGTTGGGGCCATGGATTTCTCTTTGTAGGACATCATAGGCGAGGGGTCCGTCTTTGTCGTCGACGACCATTATGATGTCGCCGTAGCCTAGAAACGCGTCAAGAATATTGACACCGTTTCTGAAGAGTAGTTCTGTGATGTAGGATGCTATTCCCGGCGTCATCTCGGCGTGGGGCGACAGGTTGAGTATCAGCTTGGACACGTTCGCCTGCGTCACCGCCTCCTTAAGATGTTGCATTTTCTTCTGGACGAGAGCGTAATCCTCTACAGGGAGACTCAGTTTGATCGAGTTTGAGAGGGGGAAGACGTGGGGAACTCTGAGAGTTCGCCCGCGGCGTCGGACAATTCTTTGACTATGGCTGAAAACTGAATTCTTGGCGCTCTTATCGTCACGTCTACTATGCCGCTTGAAAGGGAGATCCTCGCGTCCTCGAGGACTCTTGACGCGTCCGGGGTCTTACTATTGGATAGAGTGTCGGAGAATCTCTTGATCGCTACCACCAGGGTGTTGATGCTGGCCTCTTTCCCGCTCAGTTGTTGAACTTGAGGCTGGATGAATTCTGCGAGGGAGTGGAAGTTCATGAGTTTCATCTTCAAGCATTGGTAGACGGGGTAGTTTCTAGTCAAGATCTCGCGTACTGCTTCTGGGACGCTGATGCTGTTTCGGTGGATTGTCAAGGCCTTTCTCGCCCTACTCTCATGTAATAGATAGTGGGTTCTGGAATAAAAGCCTTAAATGCAAGTAACAGATGTTACTATGCTGCAATAAAATGCAGTAGAAAAACAAACAATGCGAACCAATATGAGTTTCCCGACCGTTAGCCCCGGGCTGATCCACGATCCTCGCTTTTCTGAGAGAATGCCGGCTTTTGTGCGAGAAGCCCATCAGCTCAAGCTCACTCTAAAACCGATTCCCCGGACCGCCGACCACGGGCCGGGGTTCGGCAATTAGCGCGGCTTCCCAAGAGCTTTCTTCCGTATACTTGGGGAGACCCCCGCTAGCCAGAGCGGAGAACGGTGGCTTCTTCAAGAATACTTCTGTTTCCAACTTCAACCCTTACCTAAGGCATCTGAAGAAACTCTGACAGCTGAGCTAGTGCTTGCTGTGACTTATTCTCTAAGGCTGTCTAGAAAACTGGGCATTGTATTTTCGATCGAGGCACCTTCTCGAACATGGTTCCAAAACGATCTCGAGTAATGTTCAGTTTTTCGAACAGAGCTGGGATTGCAGTCGGGAACCGAGGCCTTGGGGCCGGCTGTGGAAGGTACCAGCAGAGCTATCCGAATAACAGTCAGCCTGCCTATGACTACTACCGACCGTTGGTACCCCTTGCCTACGAAGTTGAACCGTCTGTTCCGATTGTACTCCATGCAGAGAAATACTCCCAATGCCGATCGCAGGCCTAGGCGGTTTCCCGAGATGGCGTTGAGCAGGCCCAAGTTGGAACTAGTCGAAACAGCGAGAGACAGAATCACCATTGTGGCAGATTTTCCACATCTCAGCCCGGCCCTACTCTTCGACTACTGGACACATATTGATCTGCTCAAGAAATGGTGGCCTCCAGCGGCGGAGTTGCAGCCCGACGTGGGTGGGACCTATCATTTCTCCTGGCCCAAACAAGACTGGCATCTTCGGGGCAAGTTCACCATGTTCGACAGAGGGAAGGCGCTCGGCTTCACGTGGAAGTGGGACCATGAATCCATCGACGTAACCAGGGTCACACTACTCTTCCACTCAATGCCAAACGGGGGTACAAAACTCACCCTTCACCACGAAGGCTACTCGAAGAACTCGGAAGCGAAGAAGACAAGGGACGAACACATCGAAGGCTGGACTTTCTTTCTGAGGAAGCTCCAAGAGCAAGGCCAGGAACCGAAAAGCCCCCCTTATGAAAAAGTGTACTTCTCAGCTGCCTCTCGCAGTTGTTGTAATTCGAAGCTCATCTAGATTCTGATCAAGACTCGCGCAAGTCCTCCCTCTTCCAGAGTCCTATCCGCTTCTCGAGCGAAACCCAACGCCGGTCTGCTCGAATCTTTTCAAACCAAGGAGAATTCCTAAACCCGAAAAGTTCGTCCGATCGCTCCTCGAAGGCCTTATCGAGATACGCGAAGGCTTCGTCGCTCCTTTCCAGACTGAATAGCACTATGGCCACCCAGGCGCTGGACACGTACTCATTCCTCCCAGCCGCCACGAGCTCGTTGAGAATCCTGTTGGCCTGCTCCTTTCTTCCACTCATCCCGTAAACAAACCCTAGTTGAGCCTCCATCCACAAATCTCCCTTTGAAAGAGCGCTCGCAGCCTCTGCTTCTGAGATCGAATCCTCGAACCTAGAATCCATCAAGTGAATCATGGAGAGAACGGTGTGCACTCCCGGGTAGTCAGGATTCAGCTCGATCACCTTCCGTAATTGCTCGACCGCCTGATCGCGTTTTCCGAGAGTGAGCAGTTCGATGCCGAGATTCGTTCCTGTCAAACGTGACAGAGGGTCTAGTTCGAGCGCGCGGTCAGTTCTCTCCCTAGCTTCTTCGTACCTTCCCGCGCACCAGAGAAAAATGCCGTACCATTGGTGCGCCGTTGCGTAGTTCGGGTTTAGCTCGATCGCGTTCTTGAACTCTCTCTCTGCCTCTTGCCATTTCCACTCAGAATTGTAAGCGACGCCCAGAGAGACGTGCGGCTCAGCGAGTCTTGGGTCTAATTCGATTGCTCTCCTTGCGTATTCCTCGATCCTCGGAACCGCTTCTTTGGGACTCAGCCATCCATAATCTTCGTATATCACATAGCAATCAGCGAGCCCTGAAAACGCAAGAGCGTACTTCGCGTCTAGCTTTACAGCGTCTTCGAAGCACTTGACAGCCTTGTCGTTGCTATCCCTTGCTCTTTCATTCCAGAAGTACCGGCCTTTCAAATAGAGTTTGTAGGCTTCCGTGTTCTCAGTCGCCTTTTTCCCAATGTCTCTCTTCTCACCGGAAAGGAGCTGAACCTTCAAAGCTTCCGCTACACTCTGAGCAATCTCCTTCTGCATTGCAAAGACGTTCTCCAGCTTCCGGTCGTAGTCCTGAGACCAGAGGTGCTCGTCGTTTGCAGCGTCGATGAGCTGGGCGGTGATTCGCAAGTCGTTGGAGGCTTTTCTTACACTTCCCTCGAGAATACTTCCCACTCTCAACTCTCTTGCAATTTCGCCAACATTCTTACTGGTGCCCTTGTAAGGCATCACAGAGGTTCGGGAGATAACTCTCAGATTTCCTATTCTTGAGAGGGTAGAAACCAGTTCCTCCGTCATTCCATCCGCAAAGTACTCGTCTCTAGGATCTGGGCTAATATTCGTGAACGGCATCACGGCGATTCTGCGCTTCTCGAAACTTGGCTCATTGCTCACTTGCGTCTCCCATGGGAGGACGACTCTGTACACTTCGACGGGTTCCTTGACGTTCTTCAAGTTCTGCTTCCCGAGGCTGACAAATGGAAACTCGAACTTGTTCCTGATCTGATCGTATACTTGACCGGTGATGGATATACCACCTGGCGAAGCAAGAGGTTCGATTCGGGACGCGACATTGACAGCATCACCATGCACATCGTTCTCGCTATGAACGACATCCCCCAGATGGATTCCAATACGAAGCAGAATCCTCTTCTCTGGATGACGATTCACGTTGAGTTCGTTCAACAATTGGTGAATGTCAAAAGCGCATCTGAGTGCTTCGAGGGCGCTGGCGAATTCAACTAGAAAGGCGTCGCCGATCGTTTTGATTTCGCGGCCGTTGTGTTTCGGGAAGAATGGCCTGACAAGCCTCCGATGCTCTTCGAGTAGTTGCAATGAGTAGGCCTCATTTTTCTGTGAAAGAGCAGTGTAACCAACCATGTCGGTGAACATTATTGCCGCGAGTCTGCGCTCGCTTACTGCCAACTAGATCTACAAGTCCTCAGCTCAGCCTATCGATAACTCTTGCGAAGAAACCGACAAAAGCATAGGCAATTCTGCGACATCGCTCAAGATCCCACCTAATTCGGATACACTGTTCCAACCCGCTCAACGCAACTCCCGCCAGTCCGCAGCTGGGCAATCATAATCTACCCAGCAGTTGCCGTGGCTGGCGTGGCAGCTGTCACTGCTTTCTTCGTCATCAAGAGGACCCGAAAGACGAGGTTGCAGCGCCGAAAGAGCACTAGCCCGCGACAATCCCTCGTAGTCGATTTGTTTTCACTTATGTTCGCTCCCCTTCTAGTCTTAAAGGCCCGGGTTGTCTGGTTCGATTGAGCAAGCCGTGAAGATTGGGCTGATGGTTTTCCTGGCGAACGACCGCGAGAACAACAAGCGTTCGTATGATTCGATCCGGTCGGTCGCGCAGCAGGCTGAGGCGGATGGTTTTGATAGTATCTGGCTTCCTGACCATTTCTTCTATCGTAATCCTGGTGAGCTGCCCCTGGGGAATTTGGGAATGCTGGACTATGCTGGCGGCCTTGGCCGAGGTGACACGCCGCGTGGAGATCGGGACTTTGGTCGTGTGCAATTCCTTCCGGCATCCGGCGATACTGGCGAAGATGGCGACGACCGTTGACGAGGTGAGCCACGGGCGCTCGATCCTGGGTGTCGGCGCGGGATGGAACGAGCCAGAGCAATTCTTCCTCCATGACGCGTTTCTACGGTTACGAACGGTCTAATTTCAGGTTCGACCCAGGGTCTAAGTCTACGGCCGGTGATGAAGTTCCCGAGGAATTCTGATTCGCCGATGATTGCTGGAGCAGGTAAGACTCGAACCAGAACGTGTCCTATTTGCGGTCACGTATTCGTCCCCAAATCTGGCTCCAGTAGACGCGCTCGCAGAACTACGGTTTCTCGCCACATCAAAGCGCTGCATCGAGATTACTACACACAGGCTCACCGTTGGGATCTACTTCTCCTATCCTACTTTGGGTTGGGAAGCCTTGCAATGTTCTGGTTGTTTTGGGCAGTATGCAGCCGCTACTCAAGCCTCCCGTGCGATCCGCCGATAATCCAAGGAGGCATATACTCTCCCTTCTTTCCGGTTGCAGTGGGGATATTCATCCTCCCCGTAGCAGCGGCGGCCTATGTGCGACTTTCAATTTTACAAGAAAAATTCAGGAGGGACTGGCAAACAACACATGGACAGACCTCGATGGGCGATGAAAGACACTCTCAAACCTCTCCAGGTACGCCGCCACCGACCGATCAGTAGGACATTGAGCTATCTGATCACAAATAGATGCAAGCTTTTCAGAATTGGATTGAAATGAAGACTCCCCCGATCTCTTCGGACTCCGTATAGCGTCACAATCGTCACCCAGCCTAGCCAAGGTCAGGATATTGTAAGAGTGTAAAATGGGTGGATCTCGGCCCAGTTAGAGTGGTCCGTATCCAAAACATATGGTCCTGTGAGTGTGATCTGGTCGTTGACGCTGGGGATTGTTATAGTGTTCGCGTAGTTCTGGCACGCTGAGACTGCGTCGGACTGGGTTATGGGTAGTTCGCAGATTATTTCGACGACTAGGTCGCCGTACTGGTACTGGTCATTCGCGCTGTTGGTAAGATTACTGTACTGAGAGTCGAGGGCCAATCGTAGGTGGTAATCTCCGTCGGCCTCTTCGAAGACGTTCTCGACGACTCCGGAAGCTGTTACGCAGGGCTTGATGACATTCAGACGGGATGGATTGTAAACGTGGCTCGATATAGAGTCCGGGTCACTGCAACTAGACTGATTCGACCCGGGAGATCCGGTATGAGTGGCGTAGTAGCCAGTGACACCTGCAGCAACTGCAATCACCATACCGGCGAGTGCGACCGCCAAAACAGTCTTCCTCAAGAGCCTTCACGAGCAGATTATCTATCGCACACAAGTCGAATGACTTTTTGCATTTGCGGGGATGGCATTATCGGTTGCGGACTACTTTTCGCATTACCCGTTACTTGAACCGAAGCTGCACGCTCTCTGTCTGAAAAAGAGTTGGCTAGTTCGATATGCCTGGGAGAGCGTTGGCCCAGATAGCAATGCTACTTCGATCCGATTTCTCTTGCAGAGAATTTGCAAGAAATAAATAATGCGTTTGAGCTCGTTTTTCTCAAGAACGGCACTTCCAACTTGGCTCGGGTATTCCAAGTCTTTCTAGTTGTGGGGTACGGAGACTACGGTTCTTATTGTAACAAAGTTAGCCTCTAGGCAGGACTGATTGGTTGGACACGCGGTCACACTCACAAGCGATGTGTAGGGGCCGGAGATTGTAGCTTGGAAGAACGGATCACCTGTTGACCAGTTTGCGAGTCTGTCGATTATGGATTGCCCGGCAGGAATCGAGCAGCTTGCATCGGCGATACACAGGTTGAACGTCACTTCTCGAAGCCTGGTCGAACCCAGACGGTCAATGACGACAACACTCGAACTCAGTGTTGACAATTGAAGAGACGCGGCCCCAGTGTTCGAGAGGATCGCAACAAAATTGACCGTCTCGCCGAAACTGTAGTGCACCCTTAACGTGCATATGTTCAGACTAAGATTCCCAGAGGTTATTGGCGGGCTGATACAGTTCATCAAGTCGGAAGAAGCTGGAGACGGCTGTCCTGCCACGGGCATCCCGAGGTTTGTCAGCGACCCTCCAAGCACAGCGAGGACGAGTAGCAATATCGATCGGCGCACTAGCCCCAACAAATGTCTCTCTTTCCGAGGTATTGCGTTAGCCTGATCCCTGATGTTAAGTATTCCTGAAGTCTCACAGGAGAGCTCACTGACTCAAGTTAGCGAGTGGTTCCATTCAATGGTCGGCTACCAGGCTAGAGCCTAAAGTCTTCAAGAACAGCCAACAAAACTGAGTCGACGAACAAATCCGAATCCCGGGTTAGTCTAGTGCCTTCTGGAATTCTGCTGGAATGCCATCATCGACCAAGAACCACTTTTCGCATCACCCACTTGCTTGAGCCGAGAGCACCGAGTGGACGGAATCCGAACTCTGTGAACATTGAGTGGGTTCCACCCCACAAGAATGAGCTTGAGTATGGTTTGCCTCGGGTGTCGATTGGATATCCGTCGACTGTCCCGCCTCCTTTGCTGGCGATGATGTGCAGGGCTCCTTGCAACGCTGCCTTCGAAACTCCCTCCTTCCTGTGGTCGCGGTCGACGAAGAAGCACGTAATCCTCCAGTCAGGCGGAGCCACATCCAGCTTCCCGTACCCGCTCATTCGACCTGGGAGCTCGACTGGGGGTCCGAACTGACACCAACCAACAACGTCCGCACCGTCGTAGACGAGGACCGCGTGGGACTGATTCGCTCGAACAAGCTTCTCTTTGAGCGCTTTGTGCTTTCCAGCCCACTGTTTCTCCTGGCTGCGCTTGAGGTGGAAGGCGAGGCACCAGCAGCCACCCCACACACCGTTATGCTTCTCAACAATTCGCTCAAAGCCAGGCCATGTCTCGCTTCGGAGCTCCTTGATTAGAAATCGCGTCTTGGGCTGTCTCACACGCTTCGTGTGAGAGGATGAGTCGCCGTCCGAGTCTACACCCTGGCTGCTCAGTTTCTTCATAATTCGGACGGACCCTTTTGCGATTAGTCCTGATCAGATCCAGTCGGTTCTGATCCCTTCAATCTTTAAGAAGTGAGGATCGTCGGAGACGATCTGCTTTGACTTCAGCTCTAGAGCTGTCGCCGCGATGACGGAGTCGGCGGTGGGCAAGCCTCGGTAGCGCGCCCTCAGTTTTGCGGCCGTGACCGCTATCGGCACGGTAAGGTCTACTATTCTGAAGGTCGATTTCAAGATAGAACCGACGCGTAGCTCCGCGGTATCGGCGCCAGGATTCTCGTGCTCGAACTTGTAGACCTCGTGAATGACCATTGTCGGGACGAGTGCGTTCTGGCGTTGAAGTTCTGTAATCTTGCGGCTGGTCTTCTCCCTGATGCTCGCGGTCTCGGCGAGAAAGTGGGTGAGAAAGAAGCGTGTGTCGACTGTCGGGACCACTGTCAGTAGCGGTCCTCCGAGCGCATCTTGTCGAGTTTTCTCTTCATCTCCTCAACTGTAACCCTGCCCGCGTCTATCCCTGCGAGGTCTTCGAGAGGAGTAACGGGACTGAGAAGAATCCCTTGGTCCGAGTCCCTGACGACTAGCCTCATTCCCTGCTTTATGCTGTACTTTCTCCGTTGCTCAACGGGAATGGTTACCTGGCCCTTTCGGGTCACCTTGACAATTTGTTCCGCCATCTGGGCTCAGGTTGTACTGTGACGCCATGTACTACTTAAGCGGTCTGTCCAACCTACCAAAGAGGGCAAGGTCACCTGCAAAACCCCTCGCGATCAACTATCTGGTGCTAACAAATCGCAGCCCCTCTGTCTCCCTTGCCTGGAGACCCAGGTCGCCCTTCGAGTCTCATGTGGGTGAATTTGACTCTTCATGATTCGGATGCCCAAGCCCTGTCAAATTTGCGAGCATGGCTCAGCGGAGAATTCCTCCACGCTTTAGGAACGCGAGCCGTGTATACGACTTCTCTGGCCCCGAGAAATTCTGCGAACTGCTGCATCGTTTGAGCAATCATCGACGCGACCTCCTCCTCGGCCGGCGTGCCTGGTTCTGCATGTACCGAATTGACCAGCAGCTTCTCGTTCTTCCTGTCCATGAGCATGTCAGTTCTACCTATCAGCCTCTCGCCCCATAGGATGGGTAGTACGAATGTTCCGAATTTCCGTTTCTCCGCTGGGAGGAATTGTTCGTGGACGTAGTCGAAGCCGAATAGCCTATTGGTTCTATCTCTGCCGACGATCAGATTGTCGAACGGAGCGAGCAGGGACATCCGTGGTTCCCAGGCGTCAGAACTGATAGATTGAAGCAGCTCTATGTCCTGATCGTAGATGTATCGCTCGTCCTTACTACCGAGCTCCGCGACAGTTATCCGATGAATTGCAGATTCCTTCTTTAGCCGTTCTATGGCCTTCTTCAGGTTCTGATAACGACCCCGAACGAAATAGTAGTGAATTTCGCGGGGCGAGGCGGTGCCGAGGGCTCTGATTGCTCTCTGCGCCGCTTCAACTTCGAATTCTTCCTCCGATAGCTCCTTTCTCTTGGTCGAGCTCGGGAGGAATCTTTCGGACAGCCCCCAGATGTTCTGAAGACCCTCGTGGCCTACTACCATCACCTCTCCGCTCATCTGCATGTGAGAGAGCATCTGGGAGACATCGCTCCCTGAAGTCCATCCGTCTGGATTTCTCTTCGTCTTAACGTGGTCTTTGAATTGGGCTAGCTGCAGTGGTCCGTTCTTGAGCTGATCTAGTATTCTATTCCGCAGTTCAGTGTGCTTAGCTAGGAATTTTCTGGCTCTAAGTCTCTGTCCTCCCCATGATTTGGTGAGAGATTCTGGATATCTCTTCATCAGCGAGTAGTAGAGCGGATAGTCTTCGGTGAGGACGATCATGGCTATCGGTGCCCAATGTTGGAAAAGCTTCTTCTCGCGCCACAACAATCTGTCTAGGTCCGCCAGCCGAAAACTGCCGAGCCTGCTCCAGAGCGCGATAATGTGTGAGGGTGCAATCGCGGCTATCGGGTCCCACTGAACATATGCCAAGTCTCTCACAACGGAGAGGATGTGCTCGGTTGTTGCAGTTTGCGGCAGCTTGCCTGCCAGATGCTGCTCCGTCACTGCCAGACGCCTCGCAGCTTCCAGAGAAGTCGATATGATCGCCTTGCCCAACTGAATTGATGGCCCGATGCTGAGGATTTTGGGTATGTGCAGATAATGTTTCTAAATTCGTGACGAAGGCTCTTGCTCGAAGAGCGTCCGTGACACGTTAGACTTCTTTCAGACGGCTGAGCATTGCTTCGAACTGGTTCTCGTCAATTTCTCCACAAGCGTATCTTTCCCTCAAGGCCTGAAGCGCCGGATCCCTGCCAGCAGTTGGTCTTGTGAGGGAGCTTCGCCATGATGAGAGTGAGTCGACAACCCAGGCTATGCCTCCGAGGACGAGGCCGAGGATCATCCATCCACCAAACGCCAACAGCGCGAAATCTAGGTTCGGTCTGCTACTCGCACCGACCAGTCCTGAAAATGCTGTAACCAATCCTAGCGCCCAGCATGATAGAAACACAGCTTGAGCTGGGGAAAGATCGGACAGGAAACTTCTCAACCCGGACATCCTAGCCCTTCCTGGCGTGTTACTGGCGCAGTCTTCTTGCGGATGGAACAGTAAAAGCGTTGCGACTGTAGTGCGACTGTACTAGGGCTGGGAAAACAAGGCTCGCGATTCCGCCGATAGCCGAGGCTAGAGAATCATGACCACGAGGTTACCAACTCGGACACTTTGACTTCGACGTTTGCGGGTTGTAAGGAGCCATTGCGGATGACAATGACCCAGTCTCCATCATGCCCGGCTCGATAGCAGACTGATGCACTTCGAACGTTCCTGCGAATCTTCTCCGGCTTCCACGATAGATTTGTCGTCACTCCAGCGAAATGCGCGCCAGTTGCAATCTCGACAGAAACAGGCGAGTCCGAGTTGCAACGGACGCCGAGCCAGTCGTTCTTTGGTAGATGGAAAGGATAGGCCCAGAAACCTCCAACGGCAATTTTGATTCGTTGGTCGAGCTTCCAGTGGGTTCTCCTAGAGCCCAGCAAGAAATTCTCCGTCTTCCTGGCAATCATGATTGGCGCAAGGGCAAAACTTGCGCCGCACGCCATTATGATCCCAAAAATCAAAACAAACCCCAGGGGTAAGTTTGCAATTGGTCAAACGAGACGACGAAAATCGTCAGTCCAATTGTCGCAGAGATGGCGATGATTATCAGAGGTTCCACGTACTTGAGTCGAGCTCTTGCCGAGACCAATGCTAGCGTCACCGTTTGCCCTTGGGCGCGCTGTGAGTATGCTCACATCACATAGTCTTTGGGCGGAGGTCCTAGCGACGGCCAGGCATTCGACCGGTCGTCAGGTCAATCAAATGTCTGCTGAGGGTCCTATTCCTTCTTTACGCCGAGAAGTATGCCCTGCTGGTTGAACCATGAGACCAGAGTGTCGGATAGTTGGTCGAACTGCTTGCTCACCTTCCTTGCGCCAAGCCATCCGCCACTCAATCCTGGGCGGCCTAGAGTGGCAAGCCTCAATGTTCCTCCCTCGGGAGCCGGAAGTATCTCGATTCCTATGGCGTGGTGTTGCGCGACGCCGCCGAAGAGAATGTTTGCGCCTTTGCTTCCTTTCTCGGCTTTTCCTTTGGACTGAGTCTCCCAGTTGACGTTGAACCCGTTTGCTGCAAATGCCTGTTGAGTCAGATTCCGGATGTTCTCTATCGACCCTTTCACCGTGATATCTGCGTACTTAGCCATGGGTCAAAGCTGATACTCTCAGAAAAATAAGCCTACCGGATTTTGAGCGTCCTCGTCCTTGCAGCTTCTTCCGCCAGGTCTTGTCGTGAAACCCTGATCATTATCGCATCGGCGGTCAGTTGAGTCTGGCCCCGCACTTTGTGCAGAAAGTGGCTGAGGAGAGATTCTGTGTGCCGCAAGTGGGGCAGAGCTTCATTCCAGGCTGAAACGTCGCAGTAGGTCCCATAGGCATCTGTCCTGACGGAGGCGAGGTGGTCCTAGCGAGGTTGGAGTAGTAGTAGACAGCCAGTAGTATTGGGAATAGTGGTTGGTAGAGTGCTGAGAGGATGCCGTTGACGACCGGGGCTGCGATGCCTAACGGCCCGGTTATCGCGCTTACGATAACTGAGGCAATTATGACGATTATTGCGATGACAAGGAACGTTGCGAAGGTCTTGAGCCATCTCTTGCTAACGAGCTGACGACTCCTTCCCATGCTCTCGGTGACTCCCTTGTTCTCGATTAGGAGAACGGGAAACGCGAGAGAGAACATTATCGCCAATATGATCCCGGGAATAATTAGTGCAATAGTTCCCAAGACGACGACGATCCCGACGATCATGCTTAGCGCCCACATCGAGAGTAGTTTTGAGAGAGCGAATCTAACAGATGTCCCGAACTCAACCTGTCCCTTCTCAATCCTTTCAGAGGCCAGCTTGATCGCGCTCCCTTGCGCAATGGGAAAGAACACGACCGTCACGAGAAAGATCGAAGCAAGGAGCAGGAATAGTGATCCAAACAAACCAGGGTACCAGTTCATAACCTGTTGAGGCGTCGGATTGCGGGGCAGCGTCGGGAGGACGAAAGCCTGCCGCGCCAGCGTCGTGACTACGGTGATGATGACCTCAACGACCGCAAAGAGAACGAAATACTTCGCGAAGTCTCGTCGGTACACCTCGAAGGTTTTCGAGATAATCTCGCCAAGGCTCAGCTCATGTCCAATACCCTGCTCTGGCTGCATCGTCATGTCATCTCATCTTTGGTATGAGGCGCAATCGCGTCTGTATAAAAGGGGAATAATATTCTCAATGTCGGAAACTGTATGTCGTATCTAATTCGCCTGGCCACTCGAGCCGATATCTCGTCTGTTGCCTCAGTGCTTCTCCAATCTTTCTTGGAATACGAGGCTTCTTACACTCGCGAAGCATTCGCAGCCACCATCTCAACAAGCACGGAGTTAGAACATCGGTTGGTTGAAGGGCCAGTATGGATAGCTGTTGAGAACGACACTGTGATAGGTACTGTATCCGTGGTGCCTTTTGGAGAGGCATTGCTCATCAGAAGCTTGGCTGTAATTCCTAGAAACAGAGGTCAAGGCCTAGGTGAACTGCTTCTACACCATGTTGAGAAATACGCCTGCAAGAACCGCTACAGTCGCCTCTTTCTGAGTACGACTCCTTTCCTGACACCTGCGATACGCTTGTATGAGCGGTGCGGATTCCAACGGTCTAACGAAGGTCCCAATGATCGGCTCGGAACACAAATTTTCACGATGACAAAACAACTCAAGTCAAAACCGTGACCCGAATTAGCGCAGAAAGCAACTGACCTGTTCCTAACTCTCGGAATCCTCTGCCGCAGATGTTTCAGCACGTCGTCCCATTTCTCAGCCTAGAATCTCAGAAGATGCGCTGACTCCCAAACGGCATCGAACTCATCGCCACCGATAGGATCTAAATGCCAAGCTGGAGTACGGGCCGTTGGAATGGATCGGATGTCGAGAATTGAATATTATGGTAATTTCTTGATGCACCTGTGTACATGGATAGCATATACTCGCTCGAATGAGTAGACAGTGGACCCGATGAGCTCTTACTCGAAGAGTGGAGCGGCTGGCAAGTAGCCGCGGACGCTAACCTATCCGGTCAGACATACCCGGACCAGGGCCTCTACCCTTCTAACAGCGTTCCGAATCTCGTCAGAAGGATCAATCAAGCCTTCCAGAGAGCGGACCAGATACAACACATGACTGGCAAGGGAAAAATCGACTGGTTCGCACCCATAATCGCCGACGCCGAAGCCGGGTTCGGAGGCCCGCTAAACGCGTTCGAGCTAATGAAAGCGATGATCGAGGCAGGAGCGTCAGGAGTACACTTCGAGGACCAGCTGGCTTCAGAGAAGAAGTGCGGCCATTTGGGCGGGAAGGTTCTGGTCCCGACTCACCAGTTCATCAGGACCCTGATCGCGGCCCGGCTGGCAGCTGATGTGATGGGCGTCCCGACCTATCTAGTAGCGCGAACGGGTGCAGTCGGAGCGAAGCTCCTCTCCAGCGATGCCGACCCACGAGATCTTCCTGGGCAGTATTGCCGTAGGCGTGAGCACTTGTCAGTACGGATGCCAGTAGTAGAAGACTAGCTGTGGTTGTGAGGGTCAAAATTCCGAAGTGTTTGTTCAATTTTTCTTCAGCCGTGGGTTGTGGTCATTCTTCTTAAGACCTATGGAATAATACTCTGTCTCCAGGTATCTCCGGACTAAAGAATCTAGGCATTGAGACCAGTTGGGTCACACTGAACGAGAAGTTGAACTGTCAATTGACGCGTACTCTTGGAAGCCGAACGAGTTCGATACGAGGCTCGGCAGTCCCTTTTCTTCCTTGCCAGGTTTTTCGCTTTTTGAGTTATACTATTTCTGTAAGTTTTAGGGTCGGGTAGCCTCGGTCGAACGCGAATTCTACTCCATGAACGTTGGTGAAGGGTTTGACACCGTAGATGACCGTTGTGTTGTTGATATTCTCAAGCTTGAGGTAGTAGTCCGCTGTTCTGAGAAAGGCCTCTCGGATCTTGTTCAGCCCCGATGCGACGCCAATCGTGACCGCGCCAGTATCCCGGATGCTGGCGCCCATGTTTGCGAGGCCTGGAAGCATCAAGTCATCTCCGTAGATTTGGACGATCTTGTCGAAGTCTACTGCGAGGATTATTGAGGATGATACCGTTCCGAGCTCTTTCCAAACGTTCCCGAAGAGGGGGAAGTCGTCCATCACTTTTCCTTTCAGCTGCACTCTCCATCTCCGGCGAGGGAGATCTTGGTTGAACTCAGCGATGCGGACTCTCTCTTCGAGCATACCGTTTCCAACCAGGGGTCCTAGGGATTCTGCGACGTTATCCGAGCTGACTGTGCTGAAAGGCACAATGAAGGATGAGCCACCTTGATTGATGAAATTTGCAACGATGATTCTGAGGAGAAGCCTCACTCCCATTGTAGGAACAGTATTGTTCACGTCTACTAGGATCGATGAGCCCCGTCTGATCCCTCCCTTGAGCATCGCATCCAGGTCACGACTGCCTGTTGAGAAAGAGGTCTCGGTGTGGGGAGCTGGGGGTAGGATTCCCGGCTTGGCAGAAGTCTGGTTTTCGAATTTTGTGTTTGCAAGCAGATTGAACTTGCCCTTGTCCAGAGAGAAGAGTGCGCGATCTGAGTTGACTCTGAGGCCTCTGAGCTTGTTTACGACGATCGTTCTCAACCTCCGACCATCCAGCTCGGAAGAGGATAGGGTCACTATACCATCGACCAGATTCGGCAGGTCACCGAGGCGGCCGCCCTCGCTGACTAGGACGACTCCTACTCTGTTGTCGTCAGGGTCCGAGAGTATTGCAGATTCAATCATTCGGCGTCCATCCTCGCTTGTGTTCCTGAGGGCTCCTTCCCAGCTATCTATGACGATGAGACCTCTCAGCATGGAACGCTTTAGGGTGAGAACCTTGTTGAAAACGTCGTCAGCCTCCGACACTAGTATCTCGGCAGACCCTTCAGTTGAGTTGTCGCCTGAGACCTCCTTTGAGGACGGATCGTGCATTTGGTGGATCCAAGGAAAGTGCTTCCGGAGCTTGTTGGGAGGAACTCGACTGGGTACGTAGAGCCTAGCAGGCGGAATCTCGGTATGTCCCAAGCGCGTTGCCTGTACCCTTCGGAGGAGTTCAAGCGCTAGGGTCGTCTTCCCGGCGCCGGGGGGTCCTTGGATTAGGAGAACGTTTCCGGCCGATTCCAAGAATTTCGAAATGAGGCGAAGTAAGTCGTCGTGGACTCCGAGCTGTCTAAGAACCGGAGTCTCGTCTTGTTTGGGTTCTTCATCAGCGGCGAACTGGTCCGGTGGCGTATTCTTGAACATTAAGAATCAGATGTCTAACGCAACCGTCCTTTACAATCAAGAGTTCTGTAACCTAGAATGTGGTTTCGAGGTTAGATCCAAATCACCCCCTTCAACTAGTGTCAGAGATCAGGGTTCTTAGAGACCGCGAGGAGTTAGATTCCAAATCGGCGAGAGATTATGTGTCAACAAAGGCTCCTCGTATCTTCTTCGCCAGTTAGTCGGAATAGAATCGGCCAGCTATCTCGTGCGTTAGTGATTTGGGCGACACTAAGGTCCACATGGTAGTCGGTGGGCTAAGCAACTCCCATACCGTTGATCCAGTCTAGCCCTAGTTGCGACAACACTCTTGGCACGCCTGACGCGTCGAACATTTGCCATTGAGCCAGAAGTCAGTGAGAAAATAGACGCTCTGGTAGATGGTCATACTCTAGAGGCCAACTTGCTCGTCAACAAAAGCCCTTCGACATTAAATCGAATGGGGAAGATTTGTCGAAAATTTCAGGCTGGTCACCAGCGATCCACGACTGATGAAACTGTTCTGGTCACACCTAACTGTTGACGAGGCTCGAGAAATTGGACTCCAGAACGGCAACAGCGCGGTCGTCGAATTCATTCTCTACTATTTCCGCAAGTTCAATCTAGAGTCTGTTCTGAAGACCTTCAGGATGATCTGCGCGGAATACTCCAACGCGTTCCTCTACTCCGAGTCGGGCGACGGCCGCAACCGCACGATAATTCTGAGACACAGCATGGGACGGAGCGCATCCGCCTACTATGGCGCATCCCTCAAAGCGTTGAGTGCTCGCCTCGGACTGGAAGCGGAGCTAGAAGAGAGCGACGATCAACTAGTATGCAAGATTCGTCGCGTCGACAAGGAACAGAGCGTGGCCCTAAAGACTCTCAAGGCGTAGAGAGCGGCAGACATTATGCTTGTCTGTGACTTTGCGCAAAGTAGCGGATAGAATCGTAGAGCTTGTCTGTGTCGACCCTGGGTCTTCGCTGGCGTGGTCGACGGCTTGTGCTCCGCGGTTTCGATGATCGTTCGACCACCTGTAGAACTGGCAACGATGGCATAGGCGGTGCTCTTGCTTGCTCAGATAGTAGACGCCACTCTTTACCGAGTTTGCGGGTCGTGCCCATTTCGCCTAGAAGGGTGAAGGTGCCAAGGGCGAATACAGACGCAGTGACTATGGACAGGGTTGCATCGGCGATGATGTTGGATGTGAAAAGGCTGATTACGTATTGTTGGAAGTAGTTGTCGTTCAGGTATACTTGGTACATCACGACGGTAAGTGAGAGGATCGTGGCGGCCTGGGCTAAGACAATGATCTTGACGTAACTAGGAATCTCTCTGTAAGAGTGGTTAGTTCGTTCAGTTGTTGAGATTGACACTCAAGAGTTCGCCCGCGCCTTTCGGTCTTTGATACTTCTCTGTTCAATCTAAGCAGAACGGAACTCCGTTTCATGACTCGAAGTAACTTCCCGAACACAAGTAGGTAGCGATTTTCGTGCGTTTCTCAGGCTCACGAGATTGTAAGAGTGTAGACTGGATGGATCTCGGCCCAGTTAGAGTGGTTCGTATCCAGCACATAGGGTCCCGTGACTGTGATATGGTCATTGACGCTGGGTATTGTGATGTTATTTGTGAAGTTCTGGCATGCTGATACGGCGTCGGACTGTGTTGTGGGTAGTGAGCAGATTATCTCAACGACCAGGTCACCGTACTGGTACTGGTCGTTCGCGCTGTTGGTGAGATTGTTGTACTGAGAGTCGAGGGCTAGTCGCACGTGGTAATCTCCATAAGCCTCTTCAAAGACATTCTCTAGGACTCCCGAGGCTGTAATGCACGACCTGATTATGTTCAGGCGATATGGATTGTAGACATGGCTCGATATGGAGTCCCGGTCACTACAACTCGAGTGATCAAGCGCGGAAGGTCCATTGCGACAAACGTAGTAGAACGTTAAACTAGCCGCAACTACTACCACCGCAACGGCGAGTGCGACCGCCGGGACAGCCTTCCTCAAGAAACGCCCCGCACGAGCCGATCTATCTAGCGCTGCCTTAGTCGAAAAACTTTAGCATCACGCTTAGAGGATGAAAATCGCCCGAATCTAACACTGGTTTCTGTCGAGTACAGGAAAGGGGAATGGCGACAGACCCTCGAACTGGTGCCCTAGCAGCAACGGATCGGTCTGTCCCTATCGCACGAGACGTCTTCGGCCATCCCGAGAATTACCTGGCTGGAACGGGAAGACTCTAGAAAGTCTTAATTCTGCAAGACTCTCCGAGGGGTCCTCTATGAAAAGACTTCTCAAGCTAGTGTTAACCATCTTCATAACCAGCCTAACCCTTAGCGGCCTCGGAACCACAATTCTCCCCGCCCATGCGGACACACCCCTCTGGGTTCAACACGTACGTAACTACATGGGGGGGATCTCAAACACTGTCAGGGCACACCTGGACCCCGCGGTCATCCAGGCCCGCTCCAACTCAGCCTTCACCGACCCAAGCACACCATCAGCCAAACTCAACAATGTCCAGATGAACAACGAGCCCTCCCCGGACCTTCCCGAGGATGAGACACAGGTCACCCTCAATCCTTCAAACCCCCTCATTGCCGTAGCAGCTGCTAACGACTTCGTCACGGGAGGCCTCTGGATCGGACATACCACAGATGGCGGCCAGCACTGGTCAAACTTCCGGGCCGCACCAACAGCCTCCACAGGCACGACGTGCGACGGGGGCGGAGACCCGGCAGTAGCCTTCAGTGTGCACGACAAGGCCTTCTACGTGGCCCAGCTCTGCTTCTTCTTCACCAACCCTATCTCGGAGGTACAGCTGTGGAAGTCCACAGATAACGGCGCCACCTGGACCCCCACGGCCAAGGGTTCAACAGTCTTCACCAACATCGTCGACGGATCCGTGGACGGAACGCTCTTTTATGACAAAGATCTTCTGGCGATAGACAACAACCCAACCAGCCCCCACTTCGGCCGGCTATACGTCACCTCCATCAAGTTCCACTTCAGAGACGCCCTCGGGTTCAGCAACTTCTGCCCCGTTCAGGTCTCCTTCACCGACAAAGTCCCAACCTCCAACCCTAGAAGCGCAACCTGGACCCATGTCGCGGTGGTCCCAGACCTTCCCCTGCAAGGCGTAGGCGTCTCTGCCAACCAGTGGGCTCTACCTGTAGTTGACAACCAAGGCGGGCTAGACATCGCCTACGCTATAGAATCCTGCAACACCGGCCACGACTTCGACATGTTCATCCAGCGCTCCACCGATGGTGGCAGCACCTTCGCCGGACCAGTCCAGATCAACTTTCCCACCGAGTTCTTGGACAACCCCAACCCGTTCGACCTCCTCCCCAACAAGAGCTTCCGGGCTCCGTTGTCACCATCCCTAGCCTTCAACCCCGTGACTAAGGCCCTCGAGTTTGTCTACCAGAACAACGTCAACAGGATTGTCTCTGGAGCTGACATATCGTTCCAGCAGTCCAAGGATTATGGGGCCACTTGGAGCCACGCCAAAACCATTAGCATAACCCCCCGCGGGGCCCCTGCCCCCAACGATCAGTTTGAACCCTGGATAGCCGTGGATGAGAAGGGCAACCTCCACGCCATCTGGTACGACAACCGGAACGACCCCGGCAACAAGCTAATCCAAACCTTTCAGGCCTTCTCTTCGGACGACGGAGCCACCTGGGTCAACTTCAACATCAGCACCACAGCCTGGAACCCTGACAACAGCTTCTTCAGCTGCGGCTGCTTCATAGGCGACTACACAGGCCTAGCCGCATCAACCACCGCCATTTACCCAGCCTGGACCGACGGCCGCAACAGCCCCGGCCCGCCCAACGGAGACACTGAAATATTCACCAACGTGGAAATCGGCGGAATACAATAACCCCCGTAGCCCCCAGACATCTTGCACGGGGCAAACTCCCCTTTTTGGTCCCCGGTTGTTTCCCGGTTTGATACGCAAACCCGCGGATGCAGTTGCATTGTTACCTTGAACGAGTAGGGCGACGCAGGGCAGAGCTGGGAGGAAGCTCCGACAGAGACCGTTGCAATCCCCTCCAAACTATCCGCTTTGCCCATCGCTCTCTGTCGTTTAGCCTCTTTCTTTCCGTAACTATTTTTTCTCGTAACTTTTTTTGCTACCTATCGTCTAAGCATAAGCTCACTGTGAAGGAAGCGTTGCGCTCTTGGCTGCCAAGAGGCTGGTGCTGGACGACAAGGTCTACCCGGATGATCCAATATTCAAGAACATTGAGCGAGCCTCCAAACCGGGAAAGAAGACCCAGTGGTCGGTCGATCACGACAAGGTACTCTATGGCAAGCCTTGATCTTCATCGACACCAGTGCATGGTACGCTCTCAAAGCGACCGACGATAGATTCGACGACGAGGCAGTCAGTTCTACGACGTTCTGGCGACTGGCCGATATGGATCCCTTGTCGTATCCGATTATGTCCTTGACAAAACTGCACCGTTACTGATGGATCCGAAAGGCGGAAACACCGCAACAGGTTTCCTTGATGAAGGCTTAGAGAGTAATGAGTGTCCGCCTCATATGGGTCGACCCAGACCTCTTCCATGAAGCCTCTTCGCCCTGTAGTAGCCCGGATAATTTCTCCAAGCCTGAATAGTTCACCCTTCGATAATCTCGGCCGCGCAAGCTTGGAGCTTCGAAATCACGTCGAGAGTCAGAACTAGGCTAGTTTGAATACTCGAACATTCTACAGCGATAATCTTTTATTGCTACGGATAGGTCGAGGTTGCTAGTGCAAGGAGCGTAAGTTATGAAAAACGTCCGCGTCCTAGTATCGCTTCTGTTGGTACTCACTCTGACCGTACTTCAGGTAACAACTGTCGTGGGGGCTAGCACGAGTATCACTGTAGGTCGAAATTTCCTTGTGACAAAGGACCCCCGTAATCAGCCCCAAGTAGAACCTTCCATCGCGATAGACCCACGCAACGCGGATGTCGTCGTGGCGGGCGCCAACGATATGCGCCTCTTCGAAGGTAGCTTCCTTCCCAGCGGCTGGGCCGGCTTCTACAGATCTACAGATGGTGGACGGACTTGGGCGAACACCCTCATCCCAGGATTTCCAGGCGACAACTCTCAACAGGGTCTGGCCTCCCCCCTCCGGGGCTTCCAGTTCTTCTTCGACTCTGTCCTCCGCTTCGACAGTCAGGGCAACCTATTCTACGGCGGAATTGTATTCACAGAAAACACTGCGGCCATCTTCAATGGAACATACTTCGTGGCCAAGTTCGTAAATGATGGGGCGACCTTCAAATCTATAGCCATAGTCCAACGGGGCTCTGGCATGGCACCCTTCGCCGACAAACCCTTCATCTTCGTGGACTCTGCCAACGACAACATCTATGCCACATGGACAAATTTCACCGGAGCCTCGACCATAATGGCCTTCTCGCGCTCCATAGACCGTGGTGCAACCTTCTCCAGACCCATCGCCCTAAGCACCCCTAACCTCATGCAGCAGCAGGGCAATGAGCACCAAGGCCAATTCAGCTACATAGCCGCGGTCAACAACATCATCTACGTCAGCTGGGCCGAAGACGCGTTCGGCCCCTTCGTCAACGACATCATCCATAGACTCGTATTGGTCAAGTCTACTGACGGAGGCTTACACTTCACTGCCCCTACACAGATTGTCCAGGTAAACGACATACCGGGGACTCTCCCGGGCAACCTGTTCCGGGCCCACACTTTCCCGGCGCTAGCAACCGATGAGATCGGCGCGAAGCTGTTCGTGGCCTGGGCCGACTTCACCCCGGGGAACGTAGACATACTCTCAGTGGTCTCTCTGGACCGCGGGGTCACATGGAGCCAACCGAGAAGGGTGAATGACGTAGCGACAAACAGCCACTTTGACCCGTTCGTGAGCTTCGCAAACAGTAGGCTCCACATAGCCTGGTACGATAGCCGCCTGGGCCAACTTCCCAATGGAGCCATAACGGCCCTCGATGTCTTCTACAGCACCTCCAGCGACTTCGGACAGTCGTTCTCGCCTAGCATCAGGATAACAGGTCGATCCTTCAACCCCAACCTGCTGATTTACATAAACCAGACCCGCGCCTTCATCGGCGACTACATCTGGGTCGATGCCGTAGGTAGCACGGCACAGATAGCATGGACAGACAACCGCGACGTCAGCTCCACGACTCCCAGAAACTCGGACATCTTCACAGCACGAATCACAATTCCCTAAACACCCTCACCTCACACCGGGGAGTAGGCGGAGTTCATAGAAGATTTCCCTAGAGCTCCACGTTAGACTGTCAAGTACTTCTTGGGAGAGCCTGCGGATTTCTTTCTGACTCTATATGACTTGATCGAGATTCGGTGAACCTTTGAACCTTTGACCAGTTACCAGCAGAAAGTTTCTGGGACGAGGAGGTTCTATTAGCACGATGAATTAGTTGTCAGAAGCTGATGGTTTGGTATCCTTTCTTAACGTGGTCTGATATCAGAAACGCTGCTTCTTCTGCTATTACCAGCTTCCGGTCCAACCGTTCGTCCAGTCCATATTTGTGAACGTTGGATACGCATGCGGACACTCCGACATTCAAGCGTCCCAAGTCTACAAGCAACGCTTCCATGTCAGAATAAGTCTTCTCGCTGGGATCTAACAGTTGAACTCCTGGCCCGAAAAACAGGACATGCACCTCGGACAAGAGTCGTTTCGAGTTCTTGGTAAACACTAGTCCCTGACGAGCCCTGTCAACATCATTCCTACCAGCCAGAACAACAACCAGCAGTTTGTCCGTCAAAGTTGGCCAAACTGTGATATCATCAGACAGTTAAACTGTGAACCAGCGCTCGCTGGAATGCGTAAATCGTTGCGTGATTAACTGGTGATTCTTAGGGTTAGCATGCCCCAGACTCGTTCGACGGTGTAGAGTTTGACTTCGCTGATTATGAGGGGAGTTTTCATAGATCGCATTTTTTGTGGCGTGAATTCCATGTAGAGGGGTATGCCGGGAGTGTTGGTGTAGAGTGCGCGGTCTACCATGTAGAGCTTGTTGAGGTCTTGGAGGCTGTTGCAGACTGTTGCTTTGATGCGGAGAACCTCCTCGCTGATAGTGTCGAGTAAGACTTGGTCTGTGTATCCCGAATCTAAGACTCGTAGTTCGCCTGTGGATCCTTGGTCAAGCTTCATCTCTCAACCAGCTAGAGCAGCCCTAGGAACAGTGCTCTACCCCTACCTAGTGCTTCGCGGCTTATAATCCGTGTTGATACCCACATGTCCCGCGCGTGGAAAATCCATCAACTCCCCGCCTTTTTCGTGGTTTCGTGAAAACGTCGAATGAACAGTTCTACTGCCGCCAACAAAGGCCAGCGCCACAGGCTCTGAGTTGATCGGATCCTGCGAGGATACGACAGGGCCTCCGAGTCGAAATCGTTGTCTTGGAGATCTGGACTAGCTATGAGCTACTCATACGAGACTTTGACAGGGATCAGTAACAATCGGAACTTATCGAGATTCGTCTTCGATATCAGGTTCTACACAAATGATTGTGGGGACTGGCCGTCCTGCAAGTGGGATGGACATGAATATCCTTCTGGTTTCTATTCTCGCCGAGGTTGGAATCGTGATAACTCTCGTCACTGGATTCCTAATCGTAGATACCGGATCGTGGGGGCTCCTTTGCGGAGGGTTTCGAGACTATGGCCTGCCTTTCCCATGGAGGACAATCGGGGGCTGTGAGGTTTCGAGTTTGAGTCTTAACGGAGTCGCGTTTCTTTTTGACGTATTAGCATACATGGCCTTGGGCCTTGCTCTAGTGACGGGGGTTGAGCGGAGGAGACGAGATTCTGACATAGGAACATCTCCGATCTTCCTCGTGGCAGTGGTTTATGCTGCGTGGATGCTCCTGCTGTTGATGGGTAGAGGGTACTCGGTTTTCGGTTACTATGTCCAAGAATATTATGTTGTATGGTTTGTCTGGGCATACTCGGCGATTCTAGTCTCGGGGCTCGTACTTTTCGTTCTTGGCCCTGATCCTATTCGCCCGCGTCTCTTCTCGCTCGGGCTTACGTTGGATCTGTTTCGAAAGATTCTATTGGTCTATGGGATCCTTCTTTTCTACTTAGTTGTGGCTAGCGTACTGTTTTCTCTCAATCAAATTCTACTACCGTTTGGCAATCTGGTCTTCTGGTTTGTCGTCGCATTGAATATTGTTGGAGTGATCGGTGCTCTCCTCTTCACTTATCTAAACAGGACTTTGAAAGGTCCCCGCTTGAAAGCCAAAGCAAGTTAGTGGCCTCGGAACTCATGAACGGTCTAGGAGAATAGGAGCAGTCTGTAGACTATTGAACAGAGATATCGCAGACGCCAACAGTCGGTTCCAGAGCTTGGGCCAGCTACTGCATACAAGCCGAAACGCTAACGTAGAAATCCCCAAGAACAGGATTCGGGTTCTGTAAGTTTGGCGCCGCCGAGAGGGTTCGAACCTCTAGCCGCGCCGTGTAAAGGCGCTCTGACCAACGGGTTGCTGCAGTGGGATCTTTAACAGCTTCAGCCTCAGCTTTCGACTGAGCCCGCTGCTCTACCACTGAGCTCGCGCCCCTGATTGAGGGAACGGCGGCCCGCATCTAGCCGGCGGCAACGGCAATCCGGAAACTCCGTTTATTAAAGGATAAGGCTGAGGTCTGGAACCAAGTGGCAAAGATTCTAGTGGACATGCGGCGTCTTGCTCGGAAAAAACTGTTTGTAAGGCAAGAAAAGCGCCAGAAGAGATGCTATGACGAATACAACGGCTAGAACGATCACGATCACGGACCCGGTCAATAGATACACGTTGAGCTGAGCAGCCAGGATTCCAATTGGCATCGACCACGATACGTACCAGGCCCATTTCTCGCCCCTCCTAAAACTCGTCAGAGAAACGATCATCCCGAAGATAGCTAGACCGACTCCTGAAATACCATCATCGACCAGGGTGGAGGCGAGAAAAGTCGCAAACTTTGGATTTGCAGATGCCAACTGGCTCCAGGTCATACCGGTAGAGGATTGTATCGCGGTCTGCGCACCCGGCAGACAGGCCGCGCAGAAGTCTTGCAGACTCGGAAAAAAGTCGCGCACCGACAAAATGAGATGGAGTGCCCAGAAGACGAAGAGAAGGGTCCAGGCGTGTCTTTCGTAGACCCTAGGAATTCTTGTGGTACCCATATGATTTCTGGAAATTGTGGGGCAGTTTAAGCCAATTGTGATTGCAAATGTAACAGCAGCCGGTTAAGCATCTATCGGGATTAATCAGCGAGTTTGGCTTGAAGAAGAAGCGCTCTTAGACGGCACGAAACGATTCATTGCTCATACGGGTTCCTGAGGCAGCTACTCCTGGCAGAACTGTCATCATAACCTTAGAGGCCGACGCCTAGAGTTGAAGTGTTCCTGCTGCCTGGTGATCGTGCAATCCGCCGCAGGTGATCGACCGGCAACATTTGAGGTTGTAGTCATGAAGCCTCCCTCCTTAAGAGAGTCGGAGACCCTCTAGAGTCGGGAGGATCTTGAGATCCAAAACGGCTCGTCCCAACGTACCAATCAAGCGAAGCGCCGTTAACAGCACCATTCTCATGGGAGTCTTCGTTCTGGGAATGCTCGGCCTTGTCTTCGTGACGATAGGCGTTCAAACCGGTAATCCGATCCCAATCGTTGTCTGGACCACGTTTGTCGTCCTGTTTTTCGGACTGTTGCTCGTTACAAGAAGGTCGAGGCGAGTTACGGTTGGTTTCCCGGACAGGCCGAGTACGATGCCCGGCGCTCGACCCCGACTCGCGGTACGGAGCTGCAAGAGCTGCGAACGAATGATTCCCGCCAACTCGGCAATCTGCCCCCACTGCGGCAGAGAACCTTGGTAGACTTACTGACCGGTGAGTGAGTCGTCTTGCGATCAGCTTTTGGCTTTGGTAGAATGTACTGCTCTCTCGATTAGTGGGGATGCGAGGGTCGTGGCAAGCACTGCAAGACCTGCAACTGGGTACAGCTGTGTGCTCACGAGCCCAGAGTCAACACCTGCTTTTGCCAGTACTAGTGAGAATTCTCCTCGAGGAACCAGGATGCTCCCTATGAGCAGAGGGGATCCGGTCTTTGCAAGACGCGCACCCAAGGAGCCGCCGACAAACTTCCCGAAAATAGCCCCTGCTAATATGACCGCTAGGGGAAAGCCTACAGATATCGCGGCGGACACATCGATTAGCGCTCCCATGGATAGGAAGAAGAATACAATGAAGGCTTCTTTGAGAGGCAGAATCTTCTCCCTCACGTAACGAGAATGTTTGACGGGAAGAAAGAATCCAGTCAGCAGGGCGCCGATACCTGGCGAGAAGCCCAGATAGTCGGATAGGACCCCGAAGAGAAATCCGAATGAGAGAGCCAGGAGAAACGAGATTTCTCCAACCTCTATCTCGTATTGACTTACGCGGTTGATGAGTCTAGGACCGATGTACCTGCTAAAGCCAAGGGTGGCGAGGAAAAGGAAGCCCGCCTTGCCAGTCACTAGCAAGAATGCCGACGCTTGAACCGGGTTCCCACTCGCGAGTTCCGGCGTGAGGAAGAGGAGAAAGATGGCTATAAGATCCTCGACGACCATAACCATCATTATCGTAGCCGCCAAATTTTCGCCGTGTTCATCGGTCCGGTCAGCAACGATCTTCGCTACGATTGCGGTGCTGCTCAGGCCGAGCACGGAACCTAGGAACAGAGAAGTGCCGAGGGTCCATCCAGCTGCGAAGCCTGAGAGAATGCCAGCTGTGAACGCGACGAGAAACTCTACTGTAGTGAGTACTACGGCCTTTGATCCGACGCTCTTGAGATGGCGAGGGTCGAGCTCCAGACCTATGACGAACAGTAGCAGAATTATTCCTAGGGTGCTGAGAAAGTCAATGGCGGTTGTGTCTCGGATTAGGCCGAGGCCGAAGGGTCCTACAACTATCCCGGCGACTAGCTGTCCCACGATCATCGGAAGATGGAGTTTGTAGAAGAGGAGGCTGAAGAGAAGGGCCGCTGCGACGGCGATTCCCAGATCGAAGAGAAAACTCGTGGGCATAAGTCGAGCTTGGGGCAGAATCGTTCTCTGCGGCTAAAGCACTTTCCAACTGACAATGCAGGAGCTGCTAGAAATTCTCTTGAACTGCGTATGGGCGTCGAGGATTGTTATCGGGTGATCATGAAGGAGAATTGTTCATTCGTAGAGGTGACCATTATTATCGTGTAGGGATATCCTGATTGGAAGACGAACGCGGTTCCGCTGGACGTGCAGCTGATCGAACATGCGGACGAGATTAGAATCGTCGCGTTCGCCCAATTCGTGGGCTGGAACGTGGGTCCCGGATATGATCCAGTCGCCCAGTTAGCCCTTGTATACTGGTTTCCTGTGTAATCATTCACATAGTATGACTTCAGTGTTATTGGAGTAGTGCCGATGTCTCTGATGGAGAGGTTTGCGGTGTTGTTTGAAGGGAAGGACCAGTATTCCAGGCTAATCGACTCCGTCGCCACCTTCTGAGGGGTCGCAATTGCGCCGAATAGACCAGTCGCGTAGATATAGACCATTACAGAGGCGATTACAACAATAGCGACCATCAAAACTGAAGCGATAATAGTATCAATACCACGCTTGTTCTTGAAAAGGCGCCGGAATCGCAACTCGCTGACCTTCGTATACTAAGCAACGTGTAGAACTGCTCTGTTGAAGCTTGTATCGTTACTAGTGAAGAAAGAGCAAAGTTACGCCGTTCCCGCATCTTACAAGGCGGGCTAGGGGAATAATGGCTATGCTATCGCGTAAGAGATGCCTGTCTCATCCTTTAGGCGATCTGGACTTGAGCGATCGCTGTTGACCAGTTTTGGAAGATCTCGTCGACCCTGTACTCTCCTGCTACCCAGAAAGTGGAGGTGCCCATCGGGTCCGTGGCCGCGCCGAAGTAGTCTCCGTATCTTGTGCTCTCGTCGTTTGCGGTGCCGGCTCTGATCACGACTACGTTCTGCAGAGTCTTCGCCGGATCAGTCGGACTTCTCCCTGTCACTAGTAGTGAGGGGAAGATGGTCGATGAGGTCTCTCCGAACACAACGACCAGCTTCCCCTGGCTGAGGCTTACTGCTGGATAGAATAGGTACGTGTTTGCCACGGCATCGTCAAAGTCCTGGACCCTTGTCGGGCTCGCGGTCCCACTGGTTGTAATTTCGATGAGTCGTGCGCAGGAGCGGATCTTGGCATCTCCGCTGGGCACGCAGGAGTCTGTTAATGAGAACCAGAGGACGTTGGACTCCCAGGCTGCGCTAAGTACCCTATCATCGTTCGTCACCAGCTTGGTCCCAGTGGTCGGCTGCGTCGCTCTAGGCGGGTTGCTGATTGGATTCACCGCGAAACGATTGCTGGCGACAGAGACTGGGCCTGGAGGTGTACCGGTAACGGTAAGTAATGTGGCGGCAGTGGCGCTGCCGAAGGCTACGCTTACCAGGTAGAAGTTGGTGCTTG